>MDTG01114962.1_pt1 | contig 33061 bp, 31 predicted proteins | sample 811421 | NCBI WGS metagenome assembly MDTG01 (sample SAMN05326645, study PRJNA326480) | marine metagenome | isolation source: seawater | place: Pacific Ocean: South East | collected 2011
CAGGGCCACTATTACAACTACAGTGCTGATGAATAAATCCAACAGAACATCTATTCCTACAATCGACAATGGGAGTCCAGATATAGCTGGTTCAAACACAGTATACAGGGTATCAGATGCAGAAAACTGGAGTCCCCTTACTGGGTACTATACTAGAACTACAGAATATTTATATGTTTATGAGGAATAAACAATGGCTATAACTTTTGAATCAAATAACTCAAATATTACTGAAAAGCTTACAATCGGTGGTGATTTAGATGGTAATTTTGGGCCATATCCAAGATATTCAATTAGCCGTGAAGAAATTTTTGCTCAAGATGGCACGTATTTAAATTCAAAATTTACTATAAACATAAGTGGCACAGCAACTATTAATAAGTCAGACACTTCTGACGCTATAACGGCTGGCTTGAGGACTTCTAGGGTTGCTGGCGAGCAGATAATTAAATTAGATTTCAATCGTGGTGAATTTCCCATGATAGGAACCGGTAAGCTTGTTATACAGGCACAATTTCCAAACGCAAGCGACACAGAAAACACTACAAACGAAATTGTTTTTAGAGATGCTTCTGTTGTATCTGTTACCATACCCGAAAATCAAAATCAATCTTCAGGTATACATTATACAGAATATAATTTTGTTTTTGAAGCTTACGATATTGGTGGCAATATATCTACAGATATGGTTTCATCTATAGAAGAGTCTTGGCAGTTAACTGAAAATAATCAATATGCTTATCAAGGCGATGACGTAACTACCACCCCATATAAAACATTTACTCTGACACATTCCCTATCTGCAACAGGTGTAAAAAAATATGATGCATCAAAAACCTTGGGTGATGATGGTAAAGCTTGGAGGCAGGCAGCGCTATGGATAGAAAAAAGGCTGGTAGACATACCTAGTTCAGCAGACATTGCTTCTCATATAAATAATCAAGTTGTGGGAACTTTGTTTAATCCCTTGGTAATGGATGAAAAAATAGTTGAACAAGGGAATGCACAAGAAGGCTCTAGATTTATTCCCGATTTATCAGGTGAAACTGTTGTTGGAGGCGATACTTCTATACAATATGAGGCGTATAACCATGTAAGACAGGGTAATGTCGATATTTCTGGTGCTGGCTATAACGTGACAGACACTTGGATACTATCCTTGAAAAATACAAAAACCATACATAATATTAACGTAAACATTTCAGGCGCTGAGTCGGAACCCAACACGACTATTCAGGTCGATGGTACGATAACCGGTTTAGAAGCTGGTGATTTATCTAATGTCTCAACCATTTATTATAATGCAGAACAAGCCCTGAACACAGTTTTAGGCCACGCCTTCAATCTTGGTAAAACCAGATACGATAGCGTAGAGGCTTCCATCTTAGACAAAACAAGCTCAAGCGCTGGACTAACGAGAGCATTATCTGAAAGAATTATATCAAAAAGTATTGGGCATAATAAAAATACAGGCACGATAACATGGAGTGTAAGTTATACTGATCAAACTTTTTTGGGTTTACCGCCTGCATTTATTGATAAAGTTTTATCACAAACATTAGATGTGGCCTTTGAAAATAGACAATTTCTGACAAAACGAGTGGCTTTAATACCTGTTGCTGGCAAATTTACTGGCCCAATTGTTCATACGTTTGGGCAGGGTAATAATTTTCACACAACCGAATCATCGACAACAATAGAATCAACACTAGTTTTTACTGGAGGTATGAGGACTTTAAGTTTTTTGAAGGATAATGAAGCAGCTATAAAATTATATGTTGAAGCGATTAAAGGCAACGCTGGTGCGACAGTTAGTGGGGACACTGCGGCGCAAAATATATCTTGGAATTTTGATACTGGAGAGTTATCAATTAGTCACACGTATAAAGCATTATAGGTTAATATTATGGCAGTAGTAAAAGCTTATTATTATTATGGCGCACATATAGAAAACATGAGCGTGTCTTACCAGTGGGGTGGGGGTGGAGGATCTGCTCAACTTACCGTTGTTGAAGATGAAATAAAAGGTGCTGTGTTATCTGGAAATCCCGGTATTGGCGATTTTGCTAGTGTGTCAATTGGATCTCTTACTGTTAATGGGATTCTTAAAAGACAGACATATGATCAAACTACAGGTGGTAGAAGATTTAATATAGTGATTGAAGCTCCAACCGAATATCTTGATGGTATACAAGTTATAACACAAGATTTTAATGGAAAAACTTTTCCTTCTATTGGTGCAGGTTTAGCACCTCTATCTAATACTTACAATACTTATCAATACAGGTTGAGTCAAGGGGGTTTTGTTGGTACAGATATAAACTCTAGTGGCGCTCCAGCCCAACAGGTTTTAGATGATGTGGCAACACTAGCCAGTAGTAGTTCATCACAGGGTAGTAGCGGCAAGGTTAATTATGGTGGCTATCTTTGGCAGCTTAATCTAAGTAATATATACAGCATATGCCCTTCTGACTTTCGTATAAGTGGCCCCGTACAATCTTTGTCCTCTATTATTTCTGACATTTGTGAAGTTGCTGGGTATGATTGGTGGGTTGATATGAGTTCAACTCACATAATTCCTAAAGTTGTAAGTAGAAGTGATCCCGCCAATGGTGGAGCTGTTTCAGATTATATTGCAAATGTACTGGCAAACGGGGGGGGTGAAGTTCAAAGCGCTCAAAACGGGGTAGAACAGTCTATACCCGTAACTCATAGAACAATAGTTGGCGCTCCAGTAAGACGGATGTTAATCAAAGACGTTACTACTTATGGAACTCCATTTTTTGGTAAAACCGCCAACAACAAATATATTTTAGCCCCAATAGGTGCGACGACAGCGGGTATTGCTATAGATGAGTTTGGGGGTGCGGTTGATTATATGGCAAGCGAGATGGAAATAAGAATGGCTATGGGCGGTAGAGAAACTTGGGAAACATTTAAGGCTTTAGAATATATAGCTGGTGGCGCAGGAGATGGCGCAACACTACTTAGTACAACCTTGGGTAAAATAGATGGTAAATCTGCGGCTCTTTTAAATAGTTTAGGCACTGGTTTTTACTTTCCTATAGATTTAGAACCAACTAGTTTAACAAGTTATCAGAAATTTCTTAATAATAATAATGATGCCTACAACAGTCGCGTGTATGCTGCTGTCAGTAGGGTTGCGAATGATTTTTATTGTCAGGCATATCTTATAAATTTATCTGATAACTATGGTGAATTCGGTTCACAGATAAACACTAATGTTAGATTTGTTTCTCAGGATGTCAATCTTGAGCAAACTTGGGATATTGTAGATTCTGCTTGGGTTGCTTCAAATCCTTTTCCAGATCCTTCTTTTTATGATGAGTCAGGCAGATTAAAATCTGGATGCGCTTGGCGACACCTAGATGCTGGAGATTATAGTGCGCTTGGTGGTGATTGGTGTGTTACGCCTGATAGGGGTATAGCTTCTGTCAAAAGTAGCGTAGAAAATGAAGTACTGTGGATTACAACTTCTGATGGTACTTACCCATATGCTGTTTGTAGAACTAATGCATTAGTCTTGTACGCTGACGAATACACCACAGCGGACTACGGTTTGACTAAAGTATGGTCATACTTGACAGGTCAATTCATTCCCCCCGAAGCATATTTAAGGGGTGGTGGTGAAAATTTACATTTTTCTGTGCCACCTAGAGGGCTAGCTCCAGCTAGCTTTGGTATAGCTCAAGAAAGCAACACATACAGATACGGGCCGTGGCAAGCTTGGTCAGGAACTGCTGGGAAAGCCCAAGTAGATTTTGATGACGGATTTGCTCCAGAGGCATTTGGTAATCTTGACACGTTGGATGATGCAGCATTTGCCACAGCGGGTGATGGTGTTGCATCAGCAGCGCTTCAAGAAACAGGCAGTGTGACAATACTTGAAGAACCACAAGCTAAGATAGGTGATAAATTTATGGGTGGCCCTTACCTAACGGGTATAGATGTTTCTGTCGGTCTTGATGGCGTTAAGACAACCTATAAGTTTAATACTTGGACTCAAGAAAAAGGAAAAATGGCAAAATTTGATATTGATAGAATTCAGGCAATTAGAAAAGGTTCGATAGCTTCAGCTCAAAAAAGAAGATCTCTTATCAAGAGAAAACCTTTACCGGCTTTGAAATTTCAAAAATCAGATTTTTCACATTTATCCAGCAAAACCAGCAGTCAAACAAATGTGAATATGATACACTCTATTATAAATGAGTTTTAGGAGGATAATATGGTACTTCAGGTAAGTAATTCATCGGCAGGAAATGCAAATATTGGAGTTAGAGCTGGTCAAGGCACTTTTAATCAAGCTAGTGGTTGTTCTATGGAGCAAATTTTTTCTCCAATTGAAATTACAAAAGATTTAACTTCAAGAACTCCGGGCATGAGACAGCCCTCTAATTCTACTTATGAAAGAGGCCCATTTGGATTGGGTGCAGGCCCGACTTCATCTCAGAATGATGGTGGCGTTGGGCCTACATCATACGAACTAAATCCATATTTCCCAAATATATTTGGTCTAGAGGGTAAAACTCAGTGGATCACCAATGCTGATTATAACACCGTGGTTTGCGATGAGTTGGATGATTTGAACTTAAAACTTAACAATAATAGAGCGCAGGCATATAGGCTTAGGACTCAGGGGTTACGTGGGCCGCTTATGCTTTCTGGTTGGGGTTTTGCTATAAATGATTTACCAGCAAATCACGGACAAGATCGTAGAAATTTTATTCCAAACATAGTAAATCAAAGATCATACTGGAAAACTGGGCCTGTCGATTTAAGATGGGATGATGAAAGACAAGTCTGGACAGGTAATCCCCATCAAATTCTTGTGGGCTATTTATGTAACTTTGATGGTAATACAAGCAATCCAAGCCCCCAAATCTATCCTGCACAGAACGTTAAAAATCCAAGTGCTTTTTTTATGAGGGTTTTAAGAGAAAATAATCAAGGTGCATTAGATGAAACCGTTGGGGAAGTTGTTCAAGTTGTTAATAGAGATAGTAGTCTAGAATATGATGGCGATGAACCGGAAAGAGTTTTTATTGTAGCGGTTAGAGTGAATTATGAATATGTGCCACTATGGGTTGGTTGTCCAGATAAAATAGAAACTAGTAGTTCGAGTCGTAGTAGCTCAGGTGACTCAGTTAGTAAATTTAATTCAAGCACAAGCAGCACGGGCAGCACAACCTCTAGTGCATCTTCAAGCGTTTCTTCATCCCCATCTAGCTCGACAGCTAACTCATCTAGCTCGACAGCTAATTCATCTAGCACCGGTTCTGGTTCTTTGGGTGATGCAGACAGTGGCACTGCTTCTAGCCTCAGTGGTGCAAGCTCAAGCAGTAGTACCAGTAGTACTAGTAGCAGTAGTACTAGTAGTAGTAGTAGTAGTAGTAGTGGAGGCTCAGGTAGCAGTAGCAGTAGTGGGGGTAGTCAGGGTGGATATGGATATTAAAAGGAGATAAAATGGCTAGTAGGGGTTGTTGCGAAAAAGATTACCCAACAGGTATACCCTGTAGGGATTGTCCTAAATACTATACAAAAAGAGAATTTTGTAGTGGTTTTGGGGAAAGGGTAGAAAAAGAAAGGTCAAGCCCTTATTACAATGAGTATGCTTTTTTAGTAACTGTAAATTGTGATCCAGATTTAGTCAATTGTCAGGAAGTGGTTGGGCAGTTTTCACTTGGGCCGTATTATAGACATCAAGTTACGCCCAATTATACTGATGATATTTTTTGGATTGGTGATCAGCACCCAAGCCCTTTACTTAGAGATGAGAATGGCAATCCTGTAAAAGTAAATAAGCTAACCTTTGTTAAACATTCCAACATGGTTTCCTGCCGAACAACTCGGGCGGGTAATACTGTTTCTGCGACAGATGTTAATAGTTTTAATCACAACGATTACAATATGTTTGTAAGTCCATTAAATCCATATAGAAGATTGGAAAGTAAGTGTTTATCGTTGAGTGATGAAAATTGTTTTGGTGCGTGTATTGGTGCTGGTGATATTTGTAGTGATGGGGGCTTTGAGTGTACGAGAACGAGTAGAGATGCATGTGACCAAGCCAGAGGGCAATTCTTCGGGTGTGGCACTAATTGTTTTGTTATAGACATACCTACGTATTATGATGATGAAGATCGTATATGTGCTTATTTTTATGATCCAGCACTTTCTCTTACATATCCAGATGATGAAAAGGTTATAGTTGATAAATTTGTTTCTGGTACTTTGTTTGTTACCGGTGATAATATAGCTGGTGTAATTGCAGCTGATTTTGCTGTTACTGAAAGAGATTGTATTTATGACCCCACAAAAGTCAAGCAACAAAGAATAGGTAGCCAAGATCCTGCTTGTGATAATGTACACAGGTATTTATATGGAGAATGCTACAACCTATTTGATGGCTTTATAGATTATTACGATAGATCTGGTTTTGGCTTGAAGGGATGTGGGCAGTACTGCACACAACAAAGTTTTACAGATAACACGATAATGCCAAAAGATACATACAACGCTTTAATAGAAGCGCTAAAAAATCCCAAAAGCATAGCTGGCGCTGAAGAGTTTATTGAGGCGGCTATTTCAGCTTCAATATGCCCGCCAGAAAATAGATTGAGTTGTACGCCGTCTGGAAAATTTAGTGCATACGTTGACTTTGCTTCATCGCCTGCCACCTTAAAATCTCCGGGCGAGCTTGCAGATGTATATAGAAATTTCAGTCGTGGTAATCGCAACTCACGAAACGTAACAATTCAAGACACTGCTAATTATAACATGCGCGATACTATAATGCCCAATACTCATACGAGTTCTGGGCATGGTGGGATGCCGGGGCCAAGAGAAGGTTATGAGGATGAGTTTCATTGGCAGGGGGGAGACCCTTATGACCCTCTGAGTTTTTTCGTAACAACTTATGGGGTTGACATAACAATAGATGTTTGGAGACTTCAGCCAAACGGCATGTTTGGTCGATATATTCACAAGTCTAATACATATCTTAATAATAACGGCGGTCAATCATATATAGATGAGCTAGAAGAATCATCAGAAGACCCGTGTTGGTATAGGCTCGGCCCACCTCCTGTTGTTTACAGACCACAATTTGATAATGTTACTTTTAATACCAATTATGATGCTTTGCCTGATCAGCCCGGAATCGATGAAGACGGGAATGTTTTTGATACTAGTTGGTTAGATCAATATTCCGGCAGAAGATATGAACCTATGGTATATGGAGGTTTATGTACTTTAGAGTCGTATGGTAATACGAGTCCAGATATTGATGACACCCCTGCTTATTTGGAAGGTAAACATGTTCCATTTATCATCGAGGCAGGAGTAATAGATAAACCTGCGGGTTGGCCCTCTGATGATGATGATGAAGGGTGTTATGAATTAATGTGTGATACTGAGGCTAAAGTAAATATATTGTTTTCTTTTTCTGCTAGCAATTTTGGGTTCAATGATCTTACTGATGAAGAAGAAAACCTGTATGTTTGTGGTGCATCCACAATAAGTCTTAGTACGAGACAAACGGCTTATCAGCGGGGATACACATCCATTTACGGTGACACTTGGGTAAGTTGTCCAAATGGCTGCTCACCCCTTTATGTAGATCCTTTTTCATGCTATTACTATTATGATTACTATTGTGATGATGTTGATGATCGAGGCACTTATAGAGATTTTTGGTATGATTTTCCCACACCTATATTTAATCCTTTGGGCTACTCTCTAGATGATCCTGACGCTGGGGAGGGTACGCCAGTTGAACCAGATATAATGGACTGTTGTAATATTAGTTTTATCCACAATCCCGCAACGATCATGCCCGGAGTATATAACGCCTCTCAGTTAAATTTTACAGACGGTTATGTGCGTTTAGCGGGGCCAGCTCCAGTATGGCGCTTTCCTTTTGGTCGGTATACTGAATTAGATACAGGCTACTCTGGTGGAACTGTTAGAGGTTATCCATGTCAAGACCCACAATATGATGATGAAGGAAGACCTACAGCGGTAGACCGTTATGGAGCGTGTGCCTGCTGCTGGCAAAATGAAATTGAACCAAGTCCTAGAGCTATAGATATGCCAGCCAGTAGAGGTCAACAGGGGGGTTGTGACGGCATTGGTGCTAATGCGGCAAGAATAACAAGTTTAAATTACCTTCCGGCAACGAATAGAGTGAGTGCTTTGGCTTTTGAGCGGTGTAGTTGGGAGTACAATTCTTTAATTGAAGAAAGTGGCGATTTTAGAGAGTGTACGGAACATGTAAACTGGGAATGGTTTCAGAGTACTCTGAGTGAATTTTGTGGCTGGTGTCGAATAGATTCATGTTATAAAAATGTTGATGCTGAGTCGGTTCCATGCGAAGATCCGGGTACGTGTTATGAATCGGAAGACCACTGGCACAGCGGTTATTCGGGTCGAGCGGATTATTATAATGAGTGCTTAGATCCAGATTCGCAAGAATCTTGGGGGTATTGTTATACTGATCAGTTCTGGTGGTCTGGCTCGTTTGGATCGTGTTCGAGGAGGTACAACGGGTGTAGCAATTGGGGCTGGTGGGGTTGGTGGAGGGGAATACCTTATATTCAGTGTAAAAACACGTACCTATCGACCATCAACAAAAAATGGTATCGCCCCGATCAACAGGGATATATAACTGAACCCTTTAAGGCAACTAGTTTAACCAGTTATGCCGCTCCGGGGCCAAATTGTTGCTTTAATGGTATGGGGTGGAACGAAACTCATGATAAAGCAACCTGTAGTGAAGAATATCCATGTGATCCTACCGGTCAGTATCCCGGCGGTGTACCAGTACCCCCAAATAATAACGGTTGGTCTCCCCCCAACCATTGTAGAAACTGGATATATGAATTTCAAGTAATGCGTACTATAAGTATGTATGAGTGGTTAAATGAGATGGGTAGCGATAAGAATAATTTTGGTTGCGCGGACGGTTATAGTGGATATGGTTATGATAATTTTCGGTATAATGGAAATACCGATATATGCAGTCGTAACTTTGGTGAAGTCATCAATCAAGATAGTGCCTTTTGTGCTGCTTTAAGAAGCGTTAATGGTTGGCCCGGAGAATTTAAAGATCCAGAATGTTATGGAGAGGGGGTTACATGGGGAGAACGTAGTAACCAACATGGGGCTTGCGTGTATCCGTTTAATGCAGAAACTGGAGAAGAAATTAAAGGCGCTGGGGCTATGGTTATTCCATTTGCCGCAAAACAAACACACACATGGGAATTAAACCAAAAAGATCCAACGGTGGTGGGATCTGCCGAAATATTTTATCAACCAAATGGTACATATGGTGATCTTGAAGACATGCAAATTCCAAGCGCTTATGAAGAAGGATCGCCAAATTTAAGTGGATCAACCGTTTTTGATAGTTTTCGACATCCAAATACTCCAGCTTGGACGATAAATTTGGAAGACTCTACAACAGTAAAAGGGCGGTGGGAGTTTTCCGACAACAACCTATATGTTTATTTGGCTTTTATTCAGAATCCAATTTCTGAAAGAACTTTTGAGGTTGGAAATTTGGTCGAATCAGTTGGCAAAATAACCTGCAACAATGAATATACCTGTAAGTATCAAGCTAGATGCCAAAGGGAACAAGGTGCAGTAGAGGATTATATCGCAAACCCCCCGCTACTATATCCTTGGCCTTGTCATAATACAAGTAGAGCAGCATCGACTAGATATAGTATAGAATGTGAATGTTTAGAAGACTATTACAATGATGAAAATGATGGATATAGAGTAAACTCTGGATCTGGTCAATCTGATTTTAGAATGTCTGAATTGATGAGAAGCGTCATGGGCGCTGCCAAGCCGCCATTTAGCGATGCCATCGATGGAGATGTATCAGGCCCACCGGGACTTTCCAACACAAGGGGTACTATTACTATATATCGTGGTATGGTTCCATGTGCAGCTTTTGATCCTGATAGAACAGAAGATACTAGTCTATATTTTAGTAGCATAAGAGCGATTACAATAGGTGGTGGTGTAGAAATAAGGGAGGCTCCAAGCATCAACTGCCAAGGGGGAGATAATGATCATTATTCACAGCAAACCTGTTCTGAATTTCTGGAAAGTATAAATATGTGGACTCCATCTCTTGCATACTACTCAAGCAATTTCCGTTTACCATCCTCGTCTTGGAAGACAGACATAGACGCAATACCCTGTGATGCTTACCTTTCATGTGGGTTTGGCGCTGACACTTGTGCGAATGCTCAAGGTTATACAAATCTAGCTGAAAGACCAAGAAGAGATGATGAGGGGGGAGGCTTTGATGGGGAGCGCCGTAGCACTGGGGGATGTTATCCTGTTAACTGGAGAAAGCCTTTGGGTGGTAATATTAATATATCTGGTAGAGTGATGTCTTCGGGAGAAGGTACAAAAGTTCCATGCTATAGGGTGAGGGTTGGCTGGGATGAACACGAAGTATAAGGACAATCTATAATGAAGAAAATATGCCCTAAATGTCAAAATATCATGTCGCATAATTTAGCCACAAATAGATTTTTTTGTAGGAATTGCGCTAATAATATGCCAAAATACAACCCCGACGAAACACAAAAAAGAGCTAAAAAAGACTGTGGGTGCGGTAGAAAAAAACGTAAAATTTAAATAATTGTGTATAGAAGATTAGACAAATCTTATTAAAGGAGACAACTAAAAATGGCAGAAATCAGATTTCAAGTGCTAAATCAGACAAATGGGAGTGTTAGCCTCGATACACTTTCGGGATCTGGGTTAGCTTTTTATGGGGCATCAGCAGGTTCTTCTGTTCAAATTGGCGCTCATCAAGATAACACTAATGTTGCTAATGCGGATGGTAGTCAGTTTAAAGACTCTACGCCAAACGTTAAGTTTGTTGGGGCAGTACATCCTAGTGGTATGTGCAGTGTTAGTGCTGCTGGGGGTTCTACTTTCACGGTTGGATTGTCTGGTGTTTGTAGCTATCAGTCAACTCTAGGTGTAGAATTTGGACATACTACAGCTGTTAAAGTTCAAAATTGTCAAATGAGAATCTATGATAGATCTAACGTAAATTTTCCAGCTAGTGGCGTGAATACTAAAGCCGCTGAAGTAATTAATTTCAATGGTAACAGCGCATCGGCAGCGCCCATTTCTCAATCTTCTGCTGGTTCTCCATCAGCTGTTGTTGGTAGTGGTGATGCTTTCTGGTGGGGTGAACCTTGGCCCGCACAATACGTAAACTCAGATCCTAAATTTACTAATAGTTCTGGTGAAGTTTTCAGAAATGGAATTAGTACGGCATCAAATGTGAATGGTGATTCGAGATTGTCATCTGCTGGTATTGCTGGTTCTTTCGCTACGGTTGGTGGAACAGGCATCATTGTGCCACTTTCTGATAGTCCCGGTAGCGGTCAGCAGGATCTACATAGAAGCAATCAGGCAACGGGTGCTGATGGAATGCTTTGGCCTAAATGGACTCAATATGTAGCATCTGCACAACAAACTAACCTTTTTGGTGCTATTAATAGTTTTGGTGATGGTACTACCGCCACTAACAGAAGGAAAAATTGTGGTGGAACTGGAGTTAGTACACATCATACGTGGGCCGTAGCTCTTTCAGCTTCGCCGCTCTCGATTGGATCAAAAGAACAGTATGGACTTTACGTGTCTCTAGAATACCTATAAATCAACTTTTTACATACGGAGTATAAAAAATGGCTCTATCTCACACAAACGAAGTAGTATATAAATATACAGCGGGAGGCACGACTTACGAAAAGACAGCCACCCGTACTGAAAGCTCGGGGGCAGAAATTAATTTATCAGAAGCTTTAACAACAGACAGTAGTACAGATACAACAGCCCTAACAATAGGCGGTTTTGAATTTGCCACTAAAGCAAAAGCTAAATCTGTTTATTTTAGAATGGATTGTCCTACTGCCACTAATGGTGCTGATGCGAGTGTCGTTATCACAGACCAAAGTGGTGGCGCTGTAGTTACTTTAATTCATGGTCAACCATACACATGGTCTGACAATGGTGGAAATAATTTTCCACTTAGCACAAGTGCTAATCCTTTAAACGATAGTATAACAGCATTAACCGTAACTCCAGCTGCTGGTATTGGTACAAGTAAAGCAGTTACTATTACGGCTTTTGTTTTGTACGATCCTACCTAAGATGTGTCTCTAGAATATCTTATAAGATTTGTCATTTGATATGGGACACAAAAAACCCCGCTCACAAGGCGGGGTTTACTTTTACTCCAAAGTTTTTGTTTTTGGATTCCATTTTTGCCAGCCCTTATCTGGTAAGTAATTACCATCAGCATCTTTTCTCTTGGGGAACATCCCGCCACCCTTTTTGTGAGAACCAAATGCTAGTCTAGCACCGCAGTCCATGCATCTCATTTCATAGAACTCATTGCCATCATTGATTCTAACAATGCATCTGATGTTTGTGCTTCCACATTTTCCGCAAATCTGTTCTCCAAATACTTCTTCTGCTCCCGCCAATGCTTTAAAAACATCTTTCTGTGTTTCTCCCTCTACCTCAATAGTGAGATCACCAACCCTCTTCGTGACTTTCATATTTACCTCCAGTTTTTATCATACCCCATAATACTATCTGGGATCTTACGTTTTTTATTCTGATATTCATTCAAGGTTGACAACATACTGCTCGCAGTCTTTTTGCTGACATTATTAATAGAATCATATTGCTCTGACCCTGCATTAATAAAACTCAATACATTAATATCTAATTGCTTACACTTAGCATCAATAAAATTAATTTGGGGATCGCTAATGTTATCATTTTCTTGCCATTCCCCATCAACTGTTTTGTTGGAATTTACGCTCTCTCTAACTATAGACTCTACATCTTTCTTCCTTGTGAGTTCTTCCGCAGCTAGACACCTAATCTTGAGAGCCTTCCTTAAAGCTCTACCTTCTGCTCTAGTACTTGCAGTTGCCACTGGATGAGCGCAAAATAAATCATCTGTATTTCCATGCCATACATCAGCTACATCCGAAAATGTCTTCAGTTGACCAGAATCCATCCAATCTATTACAACCTCAAACACAACAGTAGCCCTTCCCGGCCCATTTACATCTGTAGAAGGAAAAACTTGCGATGGTCTACTAACCACAATGCTTCCTAAAATGTCTTCTGCGACTCTCCGCAAACCGGCACAGGTTGGATTTCCATCTACTAATTCTCGTTTCTCAAATTTAGACATAATAAAATCATGCCATTCCTGAGATCCATAAATAGGCGTAGAATTATCTTCATTAGCCTCTTCAGATTGCTTCTCTTCTTCAATTTCAAATAGCTGTTCTGTCATTTAGTTATCTCCAGTTCAATAAATCGTTTTTGTTTACTTGGAAACTTTTTCTCAATCTTTTCGACACAAGGTTTTACAATTTCCCATAACTTACCACCCAAAGAAAGTGTCATATTTTTACATATGTATTTTATTCTTATAACGCAATAGCCATGAGATAGCAATAGACCATTTTTAGTTTCATCGGATTTGATGACTTGCTGTAGTTTGTCTTCTCCCCATATTGGTAAAAAATGTTGAGGCCCATCTATTTCTATTATAGTCTTTAACTCTGGTAAAAACAAATCAATTTCGTATTGGCCCGGAATTAAATTTTTCTTATGCAAAACTACAGTGTATCCATTCTCTTCTAATTTCTCTTTTAGTGATTTCTCTGCCTTAGATCCATCTATAGAAGCTTGACGTAAAGCTCTGCCAGCCATCTCTTGCATTTCTCTCTTTTTTGTGGGAGGTATCTTATCCCACCTCTTTTTGGCATCAGCAGATATTTGTTTTCTTTTATCTTTTGGCATATTATCCCAATTTTTTTCCACGCCCTTGCTAATGCTTATTTTTTCTTCTTTGGTTCTTTCTTTGCCTAGCGTTGGATGCTTTGCCCTGCCAGCTTCTAATGCAGCAATTTGTCCTTCACTTCTACTTCTTCTACCGTGTCCGTGCTTTTGTAGTATTCTTTTTATTTTATTAGGGTATGTGTCTAATTCTTTTGCTAATTGTATTGTGCTTTTATTATTGTTTAAATATTCATCTATGACATATGATTCATCTATGTTAGACATTTGCATCCTCCTGTGTCAAGTTTATTAAACTCTGTATATCCCAATTGTCAATAATACCACTTGGAGATTTATTGCAATAATTTTTTATCATATCGGCGTGTTCATCGCTTCTAGCTATAATTTTTAATCTGCTATCCAGTAATATTTTCATTGCATCTCTAAACTTTATCCTTGATGTAAGCCAATCAAAATCCCACAAGTATAAATACTTATCAGAATTATTGCTAGAGTTTAAAAGTATCGAAGCTTCTTCAAGGTTTGTAGATATTGCTGTATGGTGAAATGCTGACAGGCAAGATATATTTTTGCAAGAGAACATTGTTGGTACTACAGATATAGATGATCTCTTATGAAAAACAGACACGCAAACATCTTGACGGGAAGCCGCTTTGTTAAACTCTTTTATTAGATAAAAAGATTTTTGCGATGGCCCAAGGTTATCAATCACCGCTGCTATATTAATCATCTTTCTACAGTCCCTTCTATTCCCCTATTGCTTAATTGCCCACATATGTATGGATTCGTGTGATATACCGTTAGTTTATTTTTTTGAAAAACATGATTCAGTTGCCAATCTATAGGAAGGTAGAAGGGCAGTAATGACGACATAATTTTTATAGCCGATTGTTTGTTTATTATAAATGACGATGTTGTATTTGTTGCTGGATGATCCGACAAGATGTAGTTTCCCATAGTCTTGTTGATTGGTAAAATACTATGATCAAAAGCGCCGCCAATAAAAATAATATCCCAATTTGTAGGAGCAAAATAGATTATATCATCTACACTCAGGATGTTAGGATTATTGTAAAATATGCAGTCGTCTTCAATAAATAAAGCATAGCTACTTTTACTATCTATGAAGTATTGTAATGCTTTTGTGTGTTTTATGCACAAAGATATTGAAGCCCTTGATAGTTTTTTATATACTGAATCAGAACAGTTATTATGTTTGAGCGTAACCTCTGAATACTTGTCACACATTTTCTTATCGTCAATATAATACTTATCAATAATTTCTTCATTTAAATCTTCGGCATCATGCTTACTTACGAAAAAGTAGTCATGTATTTTTTGTTGTTCTAGCTGAGAGACTATGTGTTCCCTTCTTTCCTTAGATCTAGAATAGTGCATAACATAAGTTTTAAACATCAATATTCTCCAGAGCTTTCATCATATATTCAGCCAAGCCTTCTGGTGAACAGTGTTTGTTATACCAATCTTGAGCCTCTGATGAGTATTTTTCTATCACGCTTAGGTCATTGAGTATATTTGTAACAGCTGGCAAAATTTCATTCCATTCTCGTACTTTTATGTACGGGGCTTTGTCATAGAAGCTGACATTAGGCTGTTTTATACTAATAACCATACAACCACTCATCATACCCTCGTAAAATCTGAAAGTTTCTAAACTGGCAGATCCTGTTGGTGCAAATATAATTTTTGTATTATTAATAGTCCAGTTATATTCGTCAACATGAACACCATTATTCCAGCCATCATACCACATTAGCCTGTATTTAGTCTCATTTAAATGTGCCAGTGCATCTATAGCCATTTTAAAATCAACACGCTGATAGGGGTCAAATTGGCCCATCCAGCACCAATCGTATTGCCTTTCTGGTATTGGAACCCCTAGATTTTTTACACCTTTAAGATGACACAGAGGTATTGGTGTAACCCTGTCTACGTTTTTTACTGTGGTATAATCTCTCATGTTTGACATTGGGGCATATTGTTTAAATACATGGGCCACATCCGGGTAATTAATATGCTTAGGTGTTTGATGTGCTTCATCTGAGGTAAGAACAAGTACTTTTTTATGCTTGGTTTCTGTCATTATAGAACCATTCCAAGTCTGTATAATGAAGGAGAAGTCTTGGGATATCTTGTTCTTTACTATTTCCAATGCTTCATGGTATACATGAACATCTGGATTTTGCGGAATTAGATTTATAATTTCAGACATTAAGCCTCCACGAATCTTTCAAGGGTGGGTAAGAAAAATTCCGGTGTTGCACATTCTGGTATTTTATTATCAGGAAAACATGGCTGTGTTTGTATCTCATGAAACAAGTCTTCATTTTTATATATTTCCAAAATCTTTTCGTGAGCTTCTTCAAGATTAGAAAAATTCCTAATGTGGACAAAAGCATTTTTGTTAAATTCATCCTCAACGTTTACTCCACCCCAATATATTGGAATTACGCTTTCTGACATTGGGTGTAAAAGTTTTTCTGTTATCCAGCCATGAACATCACTATTATCATATGTTAAATGAAATTTAAAATCTTTAATCCAATTTAGTTTATCTCTTTCGTCACCATGAGGAACTAATTTAGGAGCCGTTCTGCAAAAATTACCCCTGCTTTCAACGAACAGGCCGTTCTCTACGGCGAAATTAATGAATTGTGGATACGCCTCACCTCTATACCCTAGATCATTATTCGTAAGAGCCGAGCAGAATTTTTTCTTACATTCTTTTTCTTTTGGTGTTGTTAGTTTTTTAGGGGACACTAAAAAAGCCTGATTTCTTCCTTCGCAATATGGATTATTAAACCAATCTACATACATAGACCAAAGGGGTATTCTTAAATTTCTATCATTTTCAAAAGTGCATGAAGATATGGAAAAATCACATTTATTGTGATCTGGTTTGCCTATACGATCAAAAGCCTCGACATACCAATGAATTATTTTTGATTTACCTTTAAACTCGCTAGTTACTCTGTTGGCTGGAACAGATTCTGTATTTTGACAGATTACTATGTCTGGATTGGGGACATTGGTTTCAACGTCATACTTAATTTTCAAAGTGTTAGTGATAACATTATCATCTGTAAAAAAACCGCCCCACATGTTATAAAAATTAATTTTTATCTTTTTCATACGTTATTTTTTCCTTCCAGTATTCCTGTTTTAATAAATCACTATTAAACAAACAGAATGGAAATTCCAAATATATTTGTTCTAAGAAGTTTTGAGTAACCTGTTTCCAATCATCTACAATAACTACTGGTAAATCTAAATCAAATCTATGAGTTATGTGGTCTTTAATAATTGGTATACATCCCGAATATAGGCACTCCCATAATCTGTGCGTATCAATGCCATTTCCTCTGGGACATAGGCAGAAAGCATATGTATTTAAGTTGTACGTATATTCTCTAAAGTTTTCACCATTCAGGCAATAGTATTGATCTGCAAAAATTTTTTCGTTTATGACATCAAAAAGTATTGAGGTTCGTTCTTCTTTAAACGTGGATTGATTGAATTGGCACAATGCTTTAATTTTTCTCTTTTGTGGGTTCACCGTGCTGTTTGCTAGCTGCATTAGCCTTCTTTTGTTTGGATGCCAGTATTCGTTCTCTAATCCTATTGGGATGGGCTGAAGCTTTGGGTGTTCAAAGTTAATGTTCAATCCATACCACATATCTAAATTGGGTGGCATGTCTGTTTTATCTATGCGGTCGTCACTATTATGAGTCACAAGAGTAAAGTTTCTATCTGACTGATAATTTATTAGAGACAACGCTTTTTTATAATCGTGTGTATCAGCATAAAGAATTACTTCCTTTTGCGGATTCCTGTAATCTAAAATATTTTTATCCAAATATACGTCACATAGACTTTTGAAAAAAGTTCCATCAATATAGCTAAACATTTGTAAATCCTTTTAAATTTTTACTATGTATGTGCAAATTAAAAATCCTATTGAACTGTGTCTCTGGTTTGCCATCATTAATTTTTGGCGATAAATATCCGCGCCTTATGGCCTCACCTATGTAGTGTTTTGGATCTGTGAATCCTTCCGAGTGACCATTATTAGTGCCTGCAAAATACTGACCATACGAACCGGGATCATAAATAAAACCGTCTTTGTTTTGAAGATCTTGTAGCGTGGGAAAGCCCTCAACTAGTTTATTTCTAAAAGCCATATTTAACAAAGACATTTCGCTAATATGATCATATCCAAATCTCAGTAATTTGTCTTCCCCATGCCATAGCGCATCATTGAAATAATTGCAAAGCTCAGTTATTGCATTGTGGCTAGGAATATGGCAGAATGCAAATGTTGTTTGAAAATCTGACATTGGGGTTACTGATATTTTTTCGTTTGTTTTTACTTCTGAAAGTGGATGATATAGTAGCACATCGTTTTCAAAATGGAAAACGTTATACATGCTCCACAGCTCCATGTGTTGAGCTAGATAAAATATTCTTTCTGCTGTCCTATGCCAAAATAATTCTGGACTTGGGTATGTTGTATTTGGTGTTCCGTGTCTTTTAAATTTACAGACGCGATTAAATTTTGAAACCAACGTGCCGCGAGAAAGGGAATCTTGACGTATCCAATTTATTTTTAGATCATTAAAGAAATGTTGATTATCGGCACAGATAAAATCTATTGGCACATCTTTATTGTAATGTCTAGCCTGTGCGAGACAGTCAAAAACATATTCTGGAACTTCACCTCCGTCAGATATAAATGTATTTATTATTCTCATTTTATGTCCATGTGTGTGCCGTAAATAGGTCGATATCCATTTCTGAACAAAGATTTTTTAATATTTGTAATTCTTGATTAGACCATACATCGTGCTTACCTACAGTCTTTACTTTAGTTGGTCTAAAGCTGTACCTACCCGCAAAATGCGTGTTAACGAAATTGCCATATGTTTCAAATTCTGAGAACAAATATTCATCATTACTTAAATACTGATTCAAGTCTTTAACAAATTGTTTCGCTTTTGGCATCATTATTGAGCATATATTCTTGTCAAAAATCATAAAGTCATTTATGAATGTTTGATCCATCGGTTCTTCTATAGCAAAATACAATTTCATAAAATTAAAATATGGTTCATGATGTTGATCCCTATCACTTATAAAAAATGTTTTTCCAGAGAATTTTATTGGCCTGTTAAAAACAACATCAGAATCAACACACATATAGATATCATTCTTAGAAAACTTTTGATATAGTTTTATTAGTTGTTGATATATCCAATTTGGCCTGCTAAAAACAATCTCATCAACACCAACATCAATAGATTCGCAGTCAGAAATGGGTATCGCGTCTGCTATCTGAAACTTGTCGGGTGTAACTAAATATATATTTTCTGGATATGGGTCAAGCATAGACAAAGATTCATAGCAAAAACTAATTTTATTATAATCTTTAGGATGTGATAATATTATAGCATCGTATTTCATGTTATACCTTCCAGTATATTTATTTCTTGGTGAGGACATTCTATGTTGTCAAAATTTAAAAGATCTATATCTATTCGCTTACCCGACATATATTTTCCTAATAAAAAACTAGAATCTAAATAATGATACTCTCCTGCAAAATTTTCATTATGTGTTTCTGAAACCCTGTTGTTGGGCGTGTTAACAACATGACTTTGCTTTGGCGCTATGATGACATCTTTTGATATAGGCCAAAATCTCTGCATTTGTGTTTCCAGTTCATTTGGGGTTTGTTTAAATTTATATCTTTCATCCAAGTATTGAAGCTCAGACATCATTGTGCGAACATATTGCCTCTCAAAAATATGACCATCAACTGAATGTGAATAAGACCAGTATGAACCGTATGCGTAATTGGTTTTTGGTATTACCATAACATCACCGCCATCAACAGCAAATACCGGTTCATCTTTATGCCATTTCCCAGCTATACTTCTTCTGCATATGTTTAATCCTAGTCTTAAAGATATGCAGCATATTGGTATTTGTTCAATTGAAAATATTTCTTCATATACATTACTTTTATTTTCCATAAACCTGTAAAAAATGTTATCGTCAGTAAAAAAACAAATATGATTATTTTTAGCTAATATAGATAAATCTTTTACGTCTTTGTAGATACATTTGCTTTGATCATGAAATTTTACATCTTGATGTTCCCCCTTTAGAATGTCAAGCGATTCTAGATATTCTTCATCGTAGCTATTTAGAACAATTATCTCATTGCAATCTAAAAAGTTTTTTTTGAGACTATTAATAGCTAGATCGAGTTGAATAGGTCTATTCTTACTGAATATTATCGTAGTAATCAACGAATTTCTCCTGATTTTCCCTGAACCAAGCGACTGTTTTTGCTAGGCCAGATTTAAAACTTGTTTCAGCTTCAAATCCTAGAACATCTTTTGCTTTTGTAGTATCTAGGCATCTTCTAGGTTGACCGTCTGGAAATTCTGAATTAAACACAATGTTTCCACCATAGCCCATCTCATCGGCAATCATGTGGGCCAAGTTTTTTATAGTGGTTTCTTTTCCTGTGCCTATATTAATAGGGTCTGGTGGAGTATTTACACCCAAAGATTTAACTATTGCCTTAGCAGAATCTTGAACGTACAAAAATTCTCTACTGGCTTTTCCAGTACCCCAAATTTTTACCTCTTTACTATTCTCGTTAATTGCCTTTTGGCATTTCAAAATAGTGGCAGGAATTACGTGGCTAATGTCTGGATGAAAATTGTCCCTTGGGCCATACATATTGACCGGTATTAAGTTAGAACAGTTAAAGTTGTATTGTTGCTTGTAGGCTATTAGCAATTCTATTAAAGCTTTTTTAGCTATTCCATATGGCGCATTTGTTTCTTCTGGGTAGCCATTCCAAATGTCAGACTCTTTGAATGGTACTGGTGTAAATTTAGGATATGAACATACAGTACCAACCATAACAAACTTTTCTAGTTTGCCATACTTTCTACAAGTCTCTATTAGGTTTACACCCATAGCTAAGTTTTCATATATAAAAAGTCCGGGGTTTTTCTTATTGGCCTGAATACCACCTATTCTAGCTGCTAAATGAACAACAATATCTGGGTTATGATAATTGATTATGGAATTACAATAACCCTCATCATTTAAATCGCCAGCTTCTCTCCCCGGAAGGGCTTGCAATTCATATTGTTCGTGCTTTTTAATTTCATCGCAAACAGCAGAACCCAAAAACCCGAAGGCTCCAGTAACCAAAACTTTAGTTTTTTGCATCAACATTCTCCTTATAGGCTTGTACAATTTTTGCCGCAATATCTTCATAGCCAAATCCTTCCATCGCTTCAGCTATACGATGAAATCCCGTATGGTTATCCCTTACTATTATATGTCCTCTTTCCCTTATTGGCTCTAATTTGTCTGGATTATTAATATAGAAATCTACTTTTTCCCTGAACTCTTCTGGGTTTTTAGCCATCACTATACCGTCACCAAACAGATTGTAGGACTCAACATAATCAGAAACACAGAAACCCCCAGAGTATAAAACCTTAAATATTCTCTCGTTTACATCTATGCCAAACTTTTGAGCGTGTGGCTCGCTGAGATTAGGCGATATGGTTGCTGATCTGAATAAATTTTTAACATCAGAATCTTCTATTAAACCGCAGTACTGATTAACAGGCCAAGGCTGATTTCCGAATATTTTTACCTTATACTTACCAACATCTTCTAGTAATGGAAATAAATAGTTGTTTATAACAATACCCTTATGGGGCCAGTAGCCCCCTACAAAACCGATATCGCATTTGAGTGTCGGGTCAGGCTTTGAATTGCCGTATACGGTTGTGTCCGCGCACATCATTAAAGAAACAACATCAATACCGATTGAATTAAAATTATTATGCGTCTTTTTGATTGCTTCATTATCGTAATGTATGTGTACAAAATTAGGTTTGCCAGTTTCTTCTTTTAGTTTTTGTAATAGTTTTTTTTCTCTGTCTGTACAGTAGAGTATATTGTACATAGACTTATCAACTTCTTGCTCATGATCACCCCAATCACCGGCTCGTAGGGCCACCTTAAGATGTGGTCTTTCATAGATACATTTTATCAACGGTTCATTTAGATTGTAGGATTGACCCATAAATATATCTGGCTCAAAACTATCAAAAGCGTCAAAGGCTGAAACTTTGTTTATGTCCCACAAAGCTGCGGTAAAACCAATTGAATTGAAAGCGTTAAACCAAGCTAATCTTTGAAAGTAATGGGCATGTACGCCATCACTGGCTATCAGTATTTTCATTATGCAATATCCTTTATTCTATCTATTTCTACTATCTGCATGTTTTTTGGTTCATAGCAGGCAAAAGAAGCGCCCATGCTAATCATCTTATTAAGTACTTCAAACGATAACATTTTTTTGTGATGTGGTTCAAATTTGTTAAATAAATTTTTGGCAATTTTAAATTCTTTGCCAGTAAAAAATGCCATTTGACACCACTTAGTATCTAGCCCGTATGAAAAAAAAGTAGCTTTACTATTGGAATCTACCGTAACACCAACCTCTTTATTCTCAAACCTTTTTTGAGTATCGACAACAATAAAAGATTTATCATATTTTAAATTCTTTAAAGTATCTGCATTAAACCATAAATCCCCATGCATAAATAAGAACTTATCTTTACAAGTATTATTGAATGCTAGCCTGATGCTTTCTGACGGATTTGTTTTATCATAAAGTTGATTTTCTACTATTCTAATTTTATCAGAGAATCTTTTAATAATTTTTTGAGACTCAAAGCCAACCACAGCGATTATCTCAGGGTCATCAAAGCAGTAATCTATAATATGCACTTGATGTTCTAGCAGAGTTTTATCCACTATTTTTATCATACTTCTCGGCTCATAAGATTTAATTCTGGAACCAACACCAGCACATAATATAGCCACACTGAGGTCAATATTCTGAACCTCTTTAGATTTGTTTTTGCTTTGTGTAATTTTTGTTACAAATCTACTCATCTTGTACCTAGTATTTGTGCGTTTCTATTAAATATATCCTGTGTCATCTTGTATGATTGATTTTGCCCAGTTTGATTTGCTATACCTAAATTTTTTGGAATATGAACCATTATACATATTTTAGAAAGCCGTAGCCACAAATCATAATCTTCAGTGCATCCAATAAATTCTTGGCTAGCTGGCCCATGCAATCTTGAATCAAATATTTCCTCATTTGGCAATATAACCTTTTCTAGTTTATCTTTTTTTATCAGGGAGTTGCTATGTACCATGCATCTATTCAGAAGTAATTCACGGTCATATGATTCTTTAAATTCTCTTTTTTTATAGTTAGGATATACATTGTCGTAGTCAGCATACGCAACGCCAACCTCTTCGTGTTCTAATAATTTTTCTACAAGAATTTTTACTTTATTGTTTTTATATTCATCGTCAGAGTCTAGTATGCCAAATACATCAGCCCAATCCCAAGCCTGCCATATTGCAACATTTCTTCCAGTACTAGCTCCAGAATTATTGATTCTAAAGGCGTACAAATTATCCCTGCTTCTTTCTTCTACTGGCCCCTTATAATACGGCTTACTGTATTCTTCTGTGGTTACTGGATCTGTTATTTCGCTTATTTTATCCCAAGAATCGTCCTGAGAACCGTCATCAACTACATACACCCTAATATTGCCGTCATAGTCTTGTGATAACGCGCTTTCGATTGCATTAATAACATATTTACCATAGTTGTAATTGGTAATTATAATAGCTACATTAGGACTCATTAAATTTCTCCCAAGTTATCATTGTTTCTGGGTCGCTATTTTTAGACGCTTCTTTAACTTTATCAATAAAAGATAGATCAGTTGATACTTCATCTTGGAATATCTTTGGGTTATTACCATTCAAGAATTTAAACAAAGCTGCTTGAAATAATAGGCCATTTAAATTATCATCATAAGGTTCAACTACCACTAATTTTTTTAAATCTAGGTTAACTCTTTTATTTATTTTATAAATTAAATTTGTGTCTACTTCTTCTCCAGCTTGGCAAAAATAAACCCAACCATTCTTAGCGTGAGAAAAAGCTTCATCTATAACCATTGGCATAAATTGTATTTTTTCAACAAGCTGAACTATGTGAAACTCTGTTATGTCATAGTCAAAGGTTTGACGTAAATACTCATGCACCTCTTCGTTGTATTCAACCTTATCTGTAATAACCACGACATATCTAGCGTTTATATCTTGCTTCTTAATGTCTGATATAGTTTTTTTAAGGCTATCTATACCATCTTCTTCAGTATCTAGCATGACAAAAAAACCAACTCTAGGATAAATTTCACTTAGCACAGTCTGACAGATATCAGCACTTTCTTGAACGGAAAGATCATCTAGCCAATTCTGTGGTCGAAATGTCGTACAAAATCTATCTAGAACATAAAATCCTTCATCATTTATAATATTGATACCGAGTTTTTTATGCCTATTCAGCATACAGCCCGTTTGCATTTCGTTATCTTCTTTTTCAGCAAAGACGCAAGAATTGCATTGCGTATTCATTATTTTCTCCTAGATTTTACCACAGTTCTACATTGATTATAATCATAGTATTTTTCTTCTACCTGTATGCCGTTTGGTAGGGACTCATGAATTTTTTGCAAATTTAATACGCTTTTTCTTTTTTGATTATTGTTAAACAAGATAGAATTTAATTCGTCTAAAGTGGTTTCTTCTAGGTAGAATTTTTTGAACAAAACACTTGAATCTACCTCACTAATCGTTAGGACGCATCCAATTCTCATCTTAGAAAATATCTTTTGAAACAATGCGATGCTCTCTTCTTGGCTAAAAGAAGAAACAAAATCCTCACAGATAATTTCTGTTGCCTCATTATCTAAAACCATACCATCCATCATGGACAAATTGCTTGCCCACTTATAAGAGTTATCTTGTGGTTTTTTGTGTGATAAAAATATTTTCATGCTTTCCCCTTGTATTTTTCTATGGTAGAGTATAAAAGCTCGTTCCAAGATTCACAAAACAAATCTAAATTGTATTTTTCCTCTATTGTTTTCCTAGCATTTTCACCAAGCTCTTTAGCTAGCTGTTCATTACTTAAGAGTGATTCTAGGTACGACCTAAGTTGATCTGGATCATTGGATATTAGGCCATTATATCCGTGTTGAATTACCTCTGGTATCATGCAATTATCTGTAGACACTATGGCACAACCACACGCCATAGCTTCTAGCATAACTGTTGGAACTGGTGAGTGGAGAGAGGTATTGTAAAATATTCTTGAATTTTGATATATGCTTCTAAGATGTTCTGTAGATCTTGCTGGCTCAGAAAAACCGGGACTTTTACCAACTACCATAGCTGGCAATCCGTCTATTGTTTTTTTCCATAATTCAAATCCACAACACCAATCTCTATTAGGCCAATCGTTTACGACAGACAAACAAAGATTTTGTTTTTCGGCTGGCTCTGGCCTCCAAAAGTCAGTATCTACCCCGTGCGGCACAAATGAAGCATTTGATTCATTGTATCCCCAAGCATTCATATTAAATTTTGATATAAAAGAATTTGTGTCAACAGGTATAGACTGAAAGTTTTTAATTTGCTGTTCAACATTCATCCTAACATCTGGCAGTACATGAGTATGTCTGAGTATTGGTATAGCTAATTTATCAAGAGTACCCAGATTAGTTTCAGAAATTATGTTGTGCGCTATTTGAAGTCTTTCGCATGAGGTGTGTGACAAAATAATATCAAAATCTAAATACTCCGGTATAACATCCAGTATTGTGTAGTTATCGGGTATTGGCGCGTAGTCAGTGTCCCAAGTTTTTTGATTTGGTAAATTAATTGTATAGAAATTATGACCAGTTTTACATAAATTGGATTCGTATCTTTCGTGTGTGGTGAACGTAAAGATATTTAACTTATCGCCCCTTTGGGGATATTTCATTATAGATCTTATTGATCTTTGCGTTGCACTAGCTGTCATCAAGTAGCTCCTTTATATTTTCTCCAATTTTTTGGTGGCTATAAGATAAAGCCTTTTCCGTAGCCTCTTTGCTTTCTTTGTGAGATTCTTCAGTTTTCCACTTCATATAGTAGCTTCTCATTGCAAATTTTAACTTATCTATGTTTATTTCTTTCCAACTACTATTTGCATTATCTAGAAATGGTATAGTGTCAACAGCGCCAAAACAATTTTCATCTCTTGATTCAACCGCCTGACCATAAGCATAATCTTCTAATCCTGTACCTGAAGTGTACACCAAAGGAAGACCTGTAGACATCGCCTCTAAAGCCGGTATACAAAAACCCTCGCCCCTGCTAGGCATAACAAAACAGTGACACTGAGACATGACTGAAACATAATCACTAAAATCTAACTTACCAGATATAATTATATCACTTTTATAGTTTTTTCTAATCTTTAAACCATTTTTAATTTGGGCTGTATAGTTTTGTACATCTTCTAGGGATGCTTTTGATGTTTTTATAACAAGATTCACAGGCTCGTATGGTTCAAACTCAGAGTGAAAAGCTCTTACTAGCGCTTTAATATTTTTTCTTTCTATAAATTCACCAACAAACATAAAATTGTATGTATCAACTAGTTCTGCTATTTTATTGCCATCTGTGTATTTTTTATATAGCGACATATCTAATGAGTGAGGCACAACACTAATTGGCTTGTTTACACCGCTTAGTCTGCAACTACATCTAGAGTATATGCTTGGAACCCAGATTTCATCCATGATGTTGCAAAAATATTGCCACCCCGTATCTTTAAAATTGCTAGACTCACAAGCTAAAAATCCTATGTTTTTATCATACTTATTGTTTACAGTATAAAGATATGGTAGTGTGTGCTGTATGCATATGCTAGCATCAGAAGCGTCCTGTTGCTCTAGTTGTTTTATCCTGTCTGGATATTCTTTGTCCTGACTTTCATAGGTTATAGCTCTTGGAACTACATTAATTCCAGCGGCATCCATAGCTAATATATTATTTATAGCTGCATTACCCCAGCCTGTTCCATCCCTATAGTGACCTATGTATAAAACTTTCATTTATTTATTCTTTCTTGTCTTGCGACTTCCCACTCATTCAGCTGTAGTCTAAATCTATACATTTCTTCAAAAGCCTTATCTATAGAAAATGGCTTATTAGTGTTGTAAGACTGTATATGTGACTCGTTGAAATAATAATTTGGATCTATGCTCTCACACCTGTATCCAAACGTGCAGTCCTTCAGCATCCTTTTCCAAAAATACGTACCTATCCATTCAGGTTTAAAAATCACATCTGTAAATATAAAATTAATCTTATCTATAATAGATACTATGTTGCTTGGTATTTCTTTAGCTGGCGTAAATATTCTCGGTGGAGACTTCCAAGTTTGCTGATGATCTAAAGCGTCTTGTGATTGTATATATTTCAACCATTTATCCGCAGTTTCATCCCACTTATAGTGACTTATGGCAGAATCTCTGATAGAACTACCTATCTTTCTTATATCCTCTTTTGATTTGCTTGTAATATCCACTAGAAGGTCTACGAACTTTTCATTGTTAGGTATAGCCCTGTTGCATCCGGTTTCACATTCTCTAGAGAAAGTCAAGGGGGGAATAGGTATTCCATTTATATTTTTTATAACAGATTCCATAGCAGAATAATTAGTAGACATCACAGGAAGCCCGCAATATGCGGCTTCAAGTTGAGGCATACCAAAACCTTCACTATTTGCGTATTGCACATACACATCAAATAGATTGTATATATTAGACAAATCTTTTTCTGTTATTGGGTTAGATATTCCTACAAGCTGGTTCGTGAAAGTGCCGCAAGACTTACAGAACTGTAGGGAATCATTAAAGAAATCAGTTGATATCTTGCCGCATCTTGTGCATTTGTATGTAAATAAAACCCTACTAGATAATGAAAATTCATCCAGCAAACTAGGTATATCCCAGCCTATATCTGGAAAGTATGTATGACAGTATAAGAAAACATCATCTCTTTTTGTCTTATCTAAAAATTTCCTAAAAGACTTAAACAAGTCTGGATAGAGTTTTCTTTTTTGGTTTCTCATAACCGTGCCAATAATAGTGCAATCAGCAGATACACCAAATGACTCTCTATGTAAATTTTTATCTTCTATTGGAGTAAAGCTATCGCTAGCTGCCGGTGGAGCAACTTCAGTAAAATTTATATTGTCGCATTGTGATAGCAGCACATCTCTACCAAATTCAGAATATGTGAACACAGCGTCAGCGGTTTCATATGTGCCTATCCATTGATTTGCTTGAGGTTGAGCGTCTACAGTTGGCATAATTGCCCACTTAAAGAAATCACGAAACGGAGATCTTTGCTGATACTCAATCATCCACCAATCCCGTATATCTATCACTATATCTGGCTGATAGTCTAGCAGGACTTCATTAAATGTAAAATCTCCAAATTGCGCAGATGTGTTAGAGTGGTATTCTGTGTATTTAGGGTTTGATGCGTCAGGTTTATTGGGGTATATCTTCCAAGGAAAGCTATTTATTTCTGGATCAGAGGCCGATGCATAAACACCCAATTGTGCCACCTCCAAGTTCGGCACAGTACATAGCCTTGATAAAACTTCTTTAGTATATACAGAATACCCAGTGGAAAACCAAGGGGCTTCTGATACAAATAATATTTTTTTATTTTTCATAATCAATATTGGCTTGGTTTTTAAATATCTTAAAACTTGTAACCCTGAACATGGTGTGATTGTAGCCCCTTCTGGCAACGCACTCAACTACCATAAAATCATTTTTTTCTGCTTGTTTTTGTATGGCTGTTGCAGCCGTATCCCAAGCCTCAAACTCAAGATCGTCTTTTCTTTTTTTTCTAGAGCCGTCCCTGTCCTTCCTAAATTCTTCTACTTCAAGAAAGAATCTAGTTACATGGGTGTTATTTACAGCTTCTAAGCTGGGTTTTTCCAATATCTTTCCAAGAAAATGGCATCTATTCATTGTATCCTTTCAAATTTGTATCACTTTATTTGCAATTAGAGAAGTCTTTTCCCTTTTTGAGATTTCTCCATTTATTAAAACGGTATTACCATCAGTCAGTAAATCCTTGTATTCAGAATAAGCGTCTGGAAAAATAGTAATAGAATCCAACATACCGCTTCCATCTTCAGCGCATATGAATGCCATCAACTGACCCGGATTTTTACCATTTTTAGTTTTATACACCCTCACCGAACTGATACTAACAGCAATATTAGCCTTACCTGTTATCAGTCCATTGGCTATATCTTTGCACATTATTGTTGAGTGAGATAAATTGGTAGCGTCTGTCTTGCTACAGGTCAGAGAACATCCCATATATTTATCTTCGTCCTCTGCTATTGTTACAGTAGTATCTTGCAAATCATAGAAAGGGTTTTTGAGGGATTGGTTTATGTCAACAACTGTTTGTCTTCTGTTGGATGCTATTTTAAGATTTAAAAGCATATTGTCTACTGCATCATAAAGACTTTTAAATTGCTTATAGTTTTCGCTAATATACTTTTGTTCTCTTGAGGATAATTTTTTCCAGCTGTCGTATTCATATAACATCTTTTTTCTATGTTCAGTATTATTTTTGCCGTTGAAAGCTCCAACTGATATCATAGCTATTGTCGCTCTTTTATTTAAATTTGTACCATATATAATATTTATAAGGCAATCAAGCCAATTGTATTTCGATATATCCGTAGTGCTAACTAAATCTTGTATTTTTTTACATTCAAGTTTGCCAACATTCTTAACATGGGAAAGCCCAAAATAAATACTACCATTTTCATTTCTAAAATCTGTATATAGATGTGATAGTCTCGGTGGATATGTTTCAATATCAGCAGATTTAGCATCTGTCACAAGTTCTTTAATTTCTTTTTGCGAGTCTGGTTTTCTTTGGGAATGATTTAAATATGTTACATAGAAATCAAGATTTCTCCACCTCTTGCAATAAGCACTCCAATATGCATTTATAGCATAAGATACAGCATGTGATTTGTTAAAAGCGTATCTATTTGATTTTTCGATCCAAGAAAATATTTCCTCTGCAACTTCTTTAGTTACTATGTCAAGATTTTTAGCCCCCTCTATAAAGGACTTTTTAACCTCTGCCATCAAACCGGCTTTCTTTTTACCGATAGCCTTACGTAAAGAATCTGCCTCTTTCAAGTCAAAGCCTGCTAGTTTTTGCGCGATCATCATGGATTGTTCTTGATATACAAGCACACCGTATGTTTCTTGCAGTAGGTCTTCAAGTGATTCGTGTGGGTATATCACAGCATCCTTACCGGCTTTTCTATCAACATAATGTTGCGTCATTGACTTGCCATCTGTATATGCTTTTAAGCACCCCGGTCTAATTAGAGATATTAGCGCAGCTAACTCTGATATATTTTTAGGCTGTAATTGTTTAGCCCAATGCCTGCCAAGATTTGATTCCAACTGGAATACGCCTTTGGTTTTTCCAGAACAAATTAAATCCCAAACTTCTGGATCATCAAAATTGTTAATATCAAAACTACTCGACATACAGTTCTCCATTGGCAAATGTTTTCTCAAACTTAACCTTCTTTAACAAGCTTCTTTGTAGTCTAAGGAATTTTATTAGCAAATTAGCAGTATCTTTTACATCCTGTAAAGCATCATGATTATTGTCTTTACTAAGACCAAAGTAGTCTCTCATGTAATCCATGTTGTATCCCTTTACATCCTGATTATTCTCAAACCAGCAATATATATGATCCATAAGATCAATTTTAAAAATTTGATTGAATATTTTTTGTTTGCCGTTCTTGTTATCTGTTGGCCCATACTGATCGCACATCCTCTGAACGATTGGCAGATCGTATCCAATTATGTTATATCCAGCTGGAATAGGCGCAGTAAAAGGTGTTTTCTTGAAATTAAATTGATTACAAAATTCTGCAAATTTTTGCCAAACGATTTTTGGTGGAGGGGCTTTTGCTAAATCATCTCTATTTTTCCTAGTTATCTCTAACGCCTTTTCTTCTAATGGGGCAACACCAGCGGCTACAGCTTTTTCATCATCAATTATTGGTCGAATCTCACTATTGAAAGTGCCTCCGGGTTGCAATATAAGTTTTCTGGCATGAATCGCTACCGCTGCTATTTGCGTTGGTTGACATGTTAGCGGATTAGCGCCACCTGTTTCAAAGTCAAAAACAATTATATCCCTAAAGTTTGCCATGTGATTTTTCCTCGGTTAATTTAAAAAACTTATCCACCGCCTCATCAATATTGTGGTATAGCTCATAACAATGATGTTTGTCAGACCATACTTGATATTTACCCTTTCGCTTGATCATAGCATTTTTCATGTAATGGTCAAGGTTACAAATAGAAACACCGTTTAACTCTAGTGAGCATCCGGCGAAAATTACAGCTTTAATATCCTGTTTAGTTGCTTTCATGATTAATTATATCCATTATTTTACTAAGTAAATCGATCCCCAAAATGTCAAATTTTACATGACCCTGACTCTCCAAATCGTTCATTTCAAAAGCAGCGATCATTTGTTTATTCTTGTCTTGAACCATAGGGCAAATATCTTTCAGTCTGTTCTTAGAAATTATGACACCCGCAGCGTGTTTACCCTGAGATTTATTTGTGCCTTCTATCTTTATTGCTTGAGTAAAGATATCTGCTAGCGGCCCCTCCAATGAACCGTCTTCATTCTTCTTGCACCAATTCTTTAAAGACTCCGATTCATTTTCTAGAGTCCAGTTAATTATTGATTTATCATCCATGAGTTCTAATTGGTCAGATATTTGTGCTTCGTCCGGTATATGTTGTGTGATCTCATTCATCTCAGCAAACGAAACAATATCATTGATTCTCAAGACTTCTTTCATGGCGGCTCTGCCTTGCAATCTACCAAAAGTTATCATCTGAGAAACATTTTCCTGTCCATATTTTTGCTTGATGTAATCTATTATCTCATCTCTATGCTCTGCTGGCACATCAACATCAATATCTGGAAGGGAAATATTACCGCCAGTATTTCTACCTTCATTGTAAAACCTCTCAAAAATTAATCCATGCTCAATAGGATCAACTTCAGTGATACTTATAAGATAAGAAACTAGACAGCCAGCAGCAGAGCCTCTACCGGGGCCAGCGAGCCATCCTCTATCTTTGATCTCTCTAAGAATATCCTGAACAATTAAAAAATACCCAGACAAGTTGGCTCTAAGTATTACGTTTAATTCATTCTTAACCCTATCTCCATAAGCTTTCTTCTTTTCTTTTCCCTGTTGTTCTTCTGGTTGTTTTTCAACTTTGTTATTATTAATTAATCTTTCCCGCCAACCAATCCGGCACAAATGCGTTAGGTAATCATCCTCATCTTTATATCCATCTGGACATTTGAATTTTGGCAACATTGGGCCTTCCGTTATTTGGTAATCTTCACAAAGCGCTTCTATCTTTTTATAAACCTTTTCGTTTGCCTTAGATGTCTTTACATCGGTTTGTTTCTTTAAGTAAAAATTATCTGATTCAAAAAATACTTTGTTATCAAAATCTTCATCTTTTTGCATCTTCTTTTTTACTTTGGGTAGATTAGTTTTCATGCCAGAACACAATAGAACCCTATGACAATCCACATCTTCCTTATCAACATAATATACAGCATCTTTTTGATAATCGTAATTAATGAGATTTTCACCAAACGCATCTTTAATAGATTTCCTATCTGCGACGACACCGCTTACGCAAATAAGATTTTTGTTTTTAGCCACATCTAATATGTTGTCAATGCTTTGATCTGAAACGCATTTAATTAAGTCAAACCATCCATCTTTGTTCTTGGCTATAAGCATAAAATCAACAAAGTCACATCCGATTATTGGCTTAATTCCTTTATCCAAACACTCTTTATGGAAGGATACAGCGCCAGATATAGTTTTTATATCAGATATGACGCAAGATTTATATCCATACTCCTTGCACCTATCGGCTAAAACATCACACTTACAAAAACCCTTCAATAAACTAAAATGAGTCTTACAATTTATGGGTATTCTAGTCATATTTACTTGTTGTCTTTCTAGCATTCTCCAATTGTTTTTTAAAATCAATATCTGTC
>MDTG01418211.1_pt1 | contig 33058 bp, 27 predicted proteins | sample 811421 | NCBI WGS metagenome assembly MDTG01 (sample SAMN05326645, study PRJNA326480) | marine metagenome | isolation source: seawater | place: Pacific Ocean: South East | collected 2011
GGGGGGGGGGGGGAAGTTGTTGGGGCTGAAGACCGATAGGCAATGGATTTGATGGACGACCAATAGGCGTTTTATGGCGCTTTAAAGCTGTGTGTTCTCCACAACCCTCATACCTTCTCAATAATCAGGTAGCAATGGACATAATCCATGGCGTGGCCGATCGGATCTTCACGAACGCAGGTCTCGTAGGCATCGTAATACTGGTCAAGAATTTCTTGGTGCTCTTCCACTTGCCGCGCAGGCGATAATCCCGCGGCAAATGTGGTTTCCGACCAAGATCGCAGTGTCGGAATAAACTCTCTCGCGAATCTTGCGGGGTCACCGTGCTCGCGAAAATCGACTTCATAGGGACAATCGACGACGCGGGTCTCCATATGCTTCAACCTCAATCCCGCCTGATAGGCCTGATTGGTAGGATCCTTAAACGGCGCGGTGAATTGTTCGACCGTTCGATAGGATTGCGGAAAATTCGTATTCAAGTACTCTTCGGATGTAATCACGCCATCATCCCGGAACCCGGACCAAATCGCATTGAAGGTGTCGAACATATCAATACCGCCTGTCGAACCGAGGTAACGGCCTTCCTCATCAATGCCGAAATTGAATAATGCCAGTTTTCCGCCAACCGCGAGATCAACAGCTCGATTGTCTAGCATGCTGTCCCAATCGATCCGTCCTTGGTCGATGTAAGCGTCACTTTCGGCGCCTTGAGCGCCGACCACATGGACGTGATTTGAAATCGTGCAGGGTTTTTCGCTGATATAATGGGAAGTCGTCGCTGAAAACCCATAGTTCAATGTGCCGGCCGGAAACATGGGTTGGTAAAAAGATATCGCGGAAGCAAAGACGAACAGATTATCGATGTCAGCAAGATATGTGTCGGCCTCCGTCTCACCATGAATGTTCTGGAAAACCTAGCTGAAATCATTACGTGGTAAGTCGGTGTAAACCATCTGGATGGGCCGCGATGGCGCCCGGTGGCGAACTTCGCGGAGAACCGTTCCGATCATGTTGATGGAAGTGCCGCCATCCGCGCAGCCGGAATCAGCCATAGTGAATGGCGTCGCTGTATCGGAAATATCCATGCCCGCTAAGGCGTCTAGGATCATCGGTGTCCCGCCATCAATCACGTCCTTGGCGCCAATTGTGGCCTTGGAATATTAGCCACCCCCCCTTCATTAAGATGTGGCGGGTCGAAGCTTTGATATCGCTCATATTCATATCCTCGATTGACACGGGCCCTGATGATTACACCATCATAAGCACAGTTCTTTCTTGGAAAATCCAAAAGGGGCCGTTCTTGCGCGGATATAGGTTCTGTCTAGGGAAAAGGTATTCATTGGCAGTAAACAATAATGCCCGCATATGGGCTAGGAATTCAGCTGGTATCCTATATAGCGAAGGTCGATTTTTAGAGGGCCCCTTTGGGTATTTTCTAACACAATTGTCCCGGCTGCAGCCCTTCTGCTATGGGGAGCGAATGGACTTTCTGTCACCAAATGTAAGCAGCAAACTCAAGAGAAGTCAGAATTTCAGTTCATCGAGTTGTTTTTCGAGTAACCAGAACCGAAATTGAGATTTCGGCCATGAATACGCTAATTGGAATCTGAAAGCTCGTCGACTAGGCTACCATCCGGCTTCGGCGGAAATTTAAGCCCATACGGCAAAGAATATCGAATGCCTTTCGGGTTGCGTTAAGGTTAGCAACGCCTTTACCGGCAATGTCGAAAGCGGTGCCGTGCGCCGGTGTCGCCACGGGAACCGGAAGGCCCGCGGCGATGGTGACACCCCGGTCGAACCCCATCATCTTCATCGCGATCTGTCCTTGGTCGTGATACATGGTGACTACGGCATCGAGCTTGCCGTCGCGGCCGCGCAGAAACACCGTGTCCGACGGCCAAGGCCCATCGACATCGATCTGCAAGCGTCTCGCCTTTTCGATGGCAGGTGCCAGAATATCGATCTCTTCGGTACCAAAGTTCCCATCATCACCCGCATGCGGGTTCAAGGCGGCTACACCAATCCTCGGGCGCGTGGTGCCGGCGGAAATCAGTGTGTCATTCGCAAGCTTGATTGCATTAACGACACCATCGATATCGATAGCGTCGGCAACGTTGCGAAGCGCAATATGGCTGGTCACTCTGGTTGTGATCAGCTCATCGAGCATGTTGATTTCTGAGTGATACCCAGAAAAGTCGAGATAACGCGCGATATAACGATGTTCGTCTTCTTCCTCCATTCCCGCGAGATGCAATGAAGCCTTATTGAAAGGGCCAAATAGCACGGCGTCAGCGCCATCGCTGGCGGTGAGATCCAAGGCACGGTCCAGGTTGCGGAGACTGGTCGTGCCGCCTGCTTCGCTAATTTCAGCGACCCGAATGTTCTTCTCATCGATCGTGCTCATGGAGAGCAAAGGGTAAGCGTCATGATCGCTCCAATGGGGTTGGTCATTTTCATTCAGTTCTCTGATCGCCCATTCCGTCTTCGCCTGACCCATCCCCATTTCAAAGACGTGTCGGTCACCGACAAGAATGATGTTCGCCTTTTCCTGGATATCGGGCTCGGCGAGAAGCTTTCCGATCAACTCTGGCCCGATCCCTGCAGGTTCCCCATGGATGACGGCGATACGTGGCTTCATCATGTGCTCCGAAAATAAAAATTGTGATTACTGTGCGGATGTAAGAGTGGCCACCTGCAACTTGGTGATAAGATACTCTCGGCCACGTCGCATGTCATCCATGCCACTTTAGCTTGGGTGCATATGGTGTCTCTAGTCGCCTAAATGCACGGTCGTAGCTCTTAAAACGCCAACGACGCTAGGCAGAAACCATGTTAGATTTTACCGCTGGGAGGAGTTCTAACAATGGACGACAATATCATTCAAGTTAACCGGGAGAACCGGATTGCGGTTATCACCCTTAACCGCCCAGAAAGACTCAACGCTATCAGCCGCGAAACGATCCGTGCTGTAACGGCATTCTTGGAGGGATCGGAAGAAGATGAGGATGTGGCGGTAGTGATCCTTCGTGGGGCAGGGCGTGCCTTCAGCGCTGGCATGGACCTAAAGGAGGATGCGGCCGCTGGTGTTTCGGGCAAAGACGGTTGGCGAGGGGTTCTATCGGAGGATTTGGACTTTCTCACACGGTTTTGGCATTTCCCGAAACCGACTATTGCCGTCGTGCACGGGTTTTGTCTGGCCGCCGCCTGCGACCTTGCCATCGGTTGCGATATCACCATCGCCGAGGAAGGCGCTTATTTCGGCAAGCCAGAACTCAAATTCGGCAGCGTCATCACCGCTATGATGATGCCTTGGTTGACAGGCCCCAAGGTTGCCAAAGAATTAATGCTCGGCGCCGATGACCGGGTTAGTGCAGAACGGGCGCTGGATATCGGGTTAGTCAACCACGTAGTGCCGTCTGGCAAGGGGCTAGAATTTGCCCGGGAAATGGCCGAGCGCATGGCACGTATGGATGATGATGCTTTGCGATTGACCAAGGAAGCCATCAACAAGAGCTTCGAGATCATGGGGCTTGAGCAGGCATTGAAAACCAACCTCGATTTTGCGGTAGAAATTGAAGCAATGGAGACGCCGTCGCGCGCCAAGTTCAAAGAGATTGCCGCCACTGAGGGTTTGAAAGCAGCCTTGGCCTGGCGCGACGCAAGGCTCTGAGTAACGGTGTAGGGCAATCCTAGCGGGTTCCTTTTCGCTCGACTTCCGATTCGCGGAGTTTTTTGCGACTTATTTTTCCGCTGGAGGTGAGTTCAAAATTGCTCACATACTCGATTTCGCGCGGATACTTGTAAGCCGCTAGGTTGGTCTTTACGTGCTCCTGGAGTTCGACCGAAAGATCGCCGGTTGCCTCTTGCCCATCGGCGAGGCGCACGAATGCCTTGACGATGCTGCCTCTTTCCGGATCGGGACTTGCAACCACAGCTGCTTCTGCAACTGCATCATGACGGACTAGGCAATCTTCTACCTCAGCCGGACCAATCCTGTAGCCGGCACTTTTGATCAGATCATCAGTACGGCCTCGATACCAAAAATAGCCGTCGGCGTCGCGTACCGCCATATCGCCAGTGCGCAGCCAGGGGCCAAAATTCAGGGCTTCCGATTTTGCTGGGTCTTTCCAGTAACCGAGAAAACGTGTGGCATCGTCCTGGCCGGCGACCACCTCGCCCTCTTCGCCATCTGGAAGTGGATTGCCTTCGGCATCCACGATCGTCGTCGTGTGCCCAGGAAAGGCCATCCCCATGGAACCGGCCTGTGGCGGATAGAGGGCACGACAATTGCCGATTAGGTGGTTCACTTCGGTCAAGCCGTAGAACTCGTTGCATACAATGCCGAGTTCATTCTCCGCCCAATCCAACACGGCACCGGGCAAGGCTTCTCCCCCGGTACAGACGACGCGAAGCTTGAGGTTGGGCCAGCGGGTGCGCGGATTAGGCACTTGTGCCAAGCGTTTCAGTGCGGTTGGCGTAAGGAATGCGTGGGTAACACCTTGGCGTTCCATAAATTCGAACGCCCACTCAGCATCGAACCGATGCTCCGATGTGACTACCGCGCGGCCAAAACGCCAGGCTATCAGCAGCAAGTCAAGCAACCCGCCGACCCAGGCCCAATCCGCCGGGGACCAGAAGACCGATTGCGGGTCGTCACGGTCAAGATTAAACACCATCGATAAACTGGGAACGTAGGCTTCCAGTATCCGGTGTCCGTGCATGATACCTTTGGGCAGCCCCGTGGAGCCCGACGTATACATCAAGAGCGCCATCTCATCCGCAGCGGTATCCAAGGCGGGGAGAGAGGCCGGTCCATTCTTGGTCAGCGCAATAAAGTCTATTTCGCCACCAACAGCGCCATCGACTACGACAATATGCTCAAGGGTTTCGAATTCATCGGTGCGATCGCGAAAACGCGCCCAAGCGTGTGTCTGCGTGATGATCGCCTTGGCTTCTGCGTGATTAAGTATATGGGCCAAGGTGTCGGGTCCATAGAGCTGCGAGAGAGTTACCGCCACGACCCCGAGCTTGTGCAAAGCCATATGGGCGATCCCGGTTTCAGGCCGCATGCCCGTGTGCAGTGCTACCCGATCCCCTCGTTTGATGCCGAGTGTCTGGAGGCCGTGCGCAAGTCGAGAAGCGTCTTGTTCAAGTTCGACGAATGACCACGTGCGTGTGCCCAAGTCCTCGCGTTCGAAGATCAGGGCGGTATTTTCCGGGTGTTCATGTGTGTAACGCTCGACGGTATTGCGCGCTATATTACAGCGCTCGGGTATGACGATTTGAAATTCGCCAGAATTATGTTCAACGCGTTTCAGGTTGAGGGTTCTAAGCAGAGCATCGTCGATACGGTAGCTCATATCTCCTCCTCCAAGCATTCGAATATGGCGGACTGGGCGGGATGCTTCTTTTTACTGTAACTGGCAACTAAGCGAGCTCGAATCCCTGGGGCAGCGTTCCTCGCACTAGTCGCTAATCTAGCGAAGGTCGCGTTATCGGCGCCATCCATGTTTACCAGGGCGAAAACATGATCCTGTTCGGTTTCTGCGAACGGCAAGCGCAAGCGGCTTTCGCTAACGCTTACGATGGTTCCCGCACCATCCAATTCTAGCCATTCGCACGGCTGGGCATCCTCAGGGCAGGATATATGCGGTGGGAACCAGACGCGGCCACATGCAATGCATCGACGAGCCATGGCCCGCCCTTTCTCAAGGGCTTTAAAATAGGGCGCAAGCTCGCCGAGGCCATGGTCGTAACGAAGCGAGAATTCCAAGGGCAGCCGCGTTTCGGTCATGGTTCCATCCTCTCGAGAACATGAACGGCAGCCAGCGTGCAGATGCCGCCGTGCGCGTCAATAACACCGCATCTCTGGAGTTCGTTGGGTGCTTGGCCTGGGTAACGCCCCGTCAATAGCCGATCCATAGAAATGGCCTGAGCGATGCCGGTGGCGCCAGGGACCCCGCCCTGGCCGATCAAACCGCCAGACCGATTGACCGGTAAAGATCCATCCGCGTCAAAGATTCCGTCTTCTAGTGCCGCTGCCGCCTGACCTTCAGCGATGAGCCCCAAAGCCTCCGAGGATTGGAGTTCCGCGCCGGTGAAGGGATCATAGACCTCGGCCAAGTCGATCTCGTGTGCCGGATCGTTAATTCCTGCCATTTTATAAGCGGCGTGCGCAGCCTCTCGCTTGGCCCGAAATTCATGCCGCGAGTTGCGATCGCCTAAGCGGGCGAAGTCAGTGCCGACGCCGCTACCGGCAATCCGGCTCCTTGGTCTCTCAGCGGTAGGTGTAACATCGGGATGGGAGAGAATCACCGCGGCGGCGCCGTCACTGGTTAAGCTACAATCGAGCTTTCGGTAAGGACTGGCGATCATTGGCGAGTTAAGCACATCCTCTACCGTGATTTCCATTGGCTTATGCGCCCATGGATTGCCAACGGCATTGCCATGATTTTTGACCGAGACCCGGGCGAATTGCGCGGGAGCGACGCCGTACTTCCCCATATACTCATTGATGGAAAGAGCGTAAAGCGTTACCGCCCTGGCGCCGGCCATGCCGTCTGTTTCGGCGTCAAAGGACAATCCATACACAAGTTGCACGTCGTCAGCCTCCAAATGCCCGGCGGCGGCATCGAATCCCACCACTATTACCCTTCGGTAAAGTCCGGCCATTATCTGGGCCAGAGCTTCACGCAGCGCCAGCCCACCCGACGCTCCGCCGCCCTCTACGCGTACTGCCGGGCGCCCGGTGAGGCCAAGCTCGCCGAGTATGACGGGAGCCGGGTTGACTTGCAGATTAAGAAAATCGGTCTCGCTGGCGACGACAACAGCGTCAATGTCTCTCGGTTCGAGACCAGCATCGACAAGCGCTTCCGTACCTGCTTGTCGCACCCAATCGCGCCAATGGCTGCCATCTCGATAGCGTCGAAAGGGGTAAATACTGCCGCCTAGGATGACCGGCATATTGACATTGGTGGTGCTCATAATACTGGCCGCCCGTCAACCGTTGATCATTTGCTTGGGCAACCATGTCGCTAATTCTGGAAAAGCGATCAACATACCGAGTACGATGAGATCTAGGAAAATAAAAGGGATCACTCCTGTCGCTACGTGGCGGAAATCCGCCCGCCCGGCAACTGCACCCATGACTGCGAACAGGTTTATGCCGACGGGTGGTGTTACGACGGATATCTCGATCAACTTGACGAGCACGATACCGAACCAGATGGGATCGATGTTGAGCGCAACCACCACCGGGAACAGAAACGGTAGCGTCACCACCATCATCGATGTGGTGTCGAGGAAACATCCGAGCACGATGTAGAGGATTGATGCCAGGATCATGAAGCGCAACGGGGTCGAGGCGATGGCAGTGATTTGGGCGACCATATCGTCGATCACGCCGACCACTACTAACATGCGCGATAGCAAAAGACCGCCGATTAGAATGACGAATATCAGGCAACTGATCGAGGCGGCATCCTGCAACGCGGGCCCCAGCCATCCGCCTCCAATTCCGCGTTTTTGAGCGACAGCAAGGAAAAATGCACCCGCCGCCCCCACGGCGCCAGCCGCCGAAGGTGGAAATAGGCCCGTGTAGATACCGCCCAGTACCAACAGCATGAGAAACAGGATCGGCCATACCTGGCCTGCCGCCTGCCAACGCTCGCGCCAGGGAACAGGCTCGTTGATGGAGGGCGCTAAGCTGGGGCGAACCTTTACCAGCACCCAGATGCCACCCAGGTAAACGACGGCTGTGAGCATGCCGGGGATGACGCCGGCGATCAGCAACTGGCCGACGGATTGCTCGGTCATAATTGCGTAAATTACCATGGTTATAGATGGCGGGATCATTGCCGCAAAGCTTCCCGCGCCGGCGATGGCGCCGATGGAAAGGCTTTTGGAGTAACCGTACTTGAGCATCTCGGGGAAAGCGATACGAGTGAACACCACGGCGTTGACGATAGTCGAGCCGGAGATGGCGGCGAAGATAGCCGAACCCACAATTACTGCTTGATAAAGCCCGCCGCGCAGCCGCCGGAGCCAGAGATTGGCGGCACGGAAGACTTCTCCCGTGATCCCCGATGCTTCTGCAAGCACTCCCATGAGCACGAACATCGGCAAGACGGCGAAACCGTAATTGTTGACAACGCCAAAGGGCAGCACCCGCAATTGACCCATGGTGAGCAGCGGTCCCGCGCCAAGAAGCATCCCACCGATGCCGATAACACCCATGGCCACGCCAACGGGGATCCCCATGGCCAGAAAAACGAACAGCAGTCCAGCGCCTGTGTATCCGATCGCTAGAGGTTCCAAAGACACGAACCTCAGCTGACCGGCGTATCGCCATGCCGAGACAAGTCGGTGGCGTCGAAACGCGAAGTAAATACGGATAAAATGTCGAACAGACATTGTGCGAACATTAGCATCGCTCCGAAGCCAAGCACTAGTCTGGCCGGCCAGATGGGGAAATTGATTAGCCCCGTCGCGAATTCGCCGACACTAAAACTGTGCAGGCCCGATTTCCAGCCATACCAGGCAATTAACCCCCAGAAAGCGGCGCTAAACGCGTGCTGGACGAGCGAGGTGATGCGTTGCAGTGAGAGCGGCAGCATATTCGTAATAACCCCTACACGGATATGATTACGTCGAGACTGGCCTAATGCGGTTGCTAGGAAAACGGTTACCACCATCATGGTCGCCATGAACTCAAAGGCTGCCGGGATTGGCCGGCTCTGCAATCCGATGATGTCCAGATTGGTGCCGATTACATCGGCGGCACCAACCAACATCATCAGGAGCAACGCCACGCCTGAAAGTAGGCCGCACACTAGGTTAACCCGAAGCAAAAACCTCGCGGCGACATTGCGCGGTCGGGTTTCATTTATCTCCATGAGATCACTTTGCCATGTCGCCCTCCCTGTCCGGCCGGCACTATTGCCGACCGGACGAACGAGAGGTTTATACGCGGTGTTAGTCTCTTACCACTTCACGCCAAATCTTGATGGTCTTCTCGGCGTCTGCACCCTTTCCGGCGGCCGTTTGCGCCTTTATGAAGTCACCGAAGAAATCTGGATTCGCAGCTTTCCATTTTTTTGCTTCCGCACTGGGGAAGTCATGAAACTGCACGCCTTTGGACTTCAGGGTGGCGATGGCGTTGTCGCCAGCCGCGATAACCTGATCGCGGTCGCGCTTTGCCGCCTCGAAGGAGACTTCCTGGATGATCTTCTGCTGATTCGGGGTAAGGCCATCCCAAACCTTCGAGGCCATCCAAACGGCATTAGTCGGTCCCTCCCAGAGGGTTATGGAGTGTACGTGTTTGGCAACCTCGTAAATCTTATAATTGACCATGAGATCGACCGAAAACGGGATGCAATCAACGGTGCCGCGCGACAAGCCTTCATATAGCTCCGCGAGACCCAGCGTTACGGGTACGCCGCCGGCCGCCTGGACCATGCGCGGCATGTCCTTGCCCCAGGTGCGCACCTTGCGCCCTTTCATGTCTGCGACGCTTTTAGCTGGATCCTTGCAAACCAACAGGTAGGGATTGAGGTGATGATAGAACAGCGCCTTCATGCCGTTTCGTTTCGCTTCCTTATCGAACTCTGGAACCTCGGTGAGCAGGCGCTCCATCAATGCTGTCGCCTGATCGGGCCGCGACATGGTCATAGGGATAGAGTTCGGTGCCGCGTGAAATGGCAACTGTGCCGGGAAATATCCCGGCGACATGGCCGCCAGATCAATCGCACCTTGCTGAATTAGTCCCAGGTTCTCTTTCGCCTTGCCGAGGACCCCAGCCCAGAAGATTTTAATCTTCACAGCGCCATTTGTGCGCTTCTCGATCTCGCTGGCCCACCATTTGTCAACTTTGGCGCCGGCCGTGGTTTCCGTCCACTGATTTGACATGCGTAATGACTTGGCCGATGAACCGTTGGCCAGGCCCATGACGAGGCCTAAAGCAGCGATCGCGTATGCGCCTTTGCGGAAAATAAACATAAAAACTTCCTCCCATGATTTTCATTGCAGTCGGTTGCGTATTCGTCGCGACCAGCCACACTTTTTGCATGAAGGATTATGAGGTAAGACAATTCATCAATACAAATTATATAATTTTATTATATAACATAAGAAATTCTTATATTATTTTTCAATACTTAATCTGGGTGAGATTTGATGAACCTAAAACATATCGAAGCTATCGTTCAGGTCGCTCGCACTGGCAGTATCAGTGCCGCAGCAGCTAAGCTGAATGCTACACAACCAGCAATCTCCATGCGGATCAGGGACCTGGAACGGAGCCTTGATATTGAGCTCTTGGATAGAACTCGGCGCAATATTCGCCTCACGCCTACCGGGCGGGTCTTTCTGGAACGGGCGGAGCGCATTTATACTTTGTCAGAAGAAGCCTTGGCAGAGTTTGGTTCGGATAAGGCCACGACGGGTCATATCCGACTTGGCGTTACTGAAACGGTGGCTCTTACCTGGTTGCCGGAACTTGTAAGCTGCATCAATGGTCGGTTTCCTCAATTGTCCGTTGAGCTCGACGTAGATTTAACAGAGGGAGTATGGAACCGGCTCAATCGGGGCGACCTGGAGGTGGCCTTGCTACCGGGCCCTATTGGCGGCCCAAACTTACAAAGCCATTCATTGGGTATGATTCGCTACGATTGGATGGCGAGTCGGTCACTTAACATTCCAGAGGGTGTTCTGACGCCGACCGACTTGGCCGCATGGCCGATCATTACTCTTAGCCAAGAATCGAATCTACATGACGTCATTGAAGATTGGTTCCGCAAACATGGCGCCAGGCCAAGGCGCATTGATGTTTGCAACAGTCTGGGCGTCGTCGCCTCGCTGACGATGGCGGGGCTCGGCATTGCAATGTTACCGCCTTATATTTTTGAGGCCGAGCAACGCTTGATCACATTGACTACGCACCCGCGGCTTTCGGATTTGGAGTTCGTAGCCGCCTTTCCGAGAAACATGAGTTCCCCCTTAATCCGCTCCATCATTGAGATGGCGAAAAGCGTCAGCACGTTTCGCGCAAACAATCCCTGAGCGGATTAATTTCAGTTCTACTTCTCAACAGGAGCGTTTTGGCTGTATTGTGAACCTATGGAAATGGAAAATCATGAGCCAGTTCAGGCGTTCGTCGACAGCCTGCTTTCGTTGATCGAAGCGAGCTCAGGCACTCCCAGAAACACCGACATTGAACCGCTGCTCTCGGCTCTAAAATGCGAGAGCATAGAAACGGGTGTGGCAGCGAATGACGGTATTCCCGCTCTGGGTCACCTTCCTTTTGCGATCCGCAATGCTCAAAAGGGCCCTCCTAATATCCGCGGGCTGGTCAATTGCTTTCAGGCAATCGCTGGCAAGCTCCCCTGGTATCAGCGGCAGGAACCAGCCCTGCCCGATTTTATGCATGGTCACGCCAACGCATTTATTATTGGCCCAAAAGGGCTCGAGCAACGATGTGACGCCGTTGTCGGCGTCTCACTTCTTGCGCCTGAAATCGAATACCCTGATCACAATCATCCACCTGAAGAACTCTACGTGGTGATGAGTGATGGGGTTTGGCGCCAGAACAATAGTCCGTGGCACGCGCCAGGTCTCGGTGGCCTAGTATGCAATCCGGGAAACATCACCCACAGCATGCGCGCGGGCCCAAAACCACTCCTTGCTATCTGGTGTCTGTGGATGCAGGGAGAGACCGTAAGGGATGATTAGCTGACCAAAGCAACAAGTCTAAAAATTTCTCTGCTCCCGCAGCGGGTGAGGAACAATTAACTAATGCTATTTATCAAATCTCTAAAAACAGTCTTGATTTAGTATCTGCAGCGTTATCCGCGCATGGCTGGAGGCGGACCACTTCCCTCGAAAGTTCAATGGTCTAGTACAAATTTCTAGTAATTACCCAGTTTGCTCGAACCGATGACCCAATTGTAGCAATGGCGCGGAGCCAGGTAATTGCGTCGCTTTACCCAAGCGCAGGCAACTAGAACCTTAACCTGACCATCTGGCATGTTCCGCCCGTGGGGTTTTTCGCAAACGGTGTTTTTCCGGGACGCGGGGTCTTTAGGCTACAGCGGGTATGCGGCGCTTAGAGAAAACAGTTCGAAGATCTCGGGATGTGATCCACATTAGTAGCACACGCCGTAACAGGCACGATAAGTGAGTAATTCGCGCGCTTTGGCCTAAGGAGGTTCAACGCATGATCGCCAAAGACCGAGTTGATCAACCGATCGACGACACCACCGTAAATGCGTCTCAAATCGCCCGATTTGACGCTCTAGCCGAAGAATGGTGGAAGCCCGATGGCAAGTTCCGTGTGATGCATGAATTTAATGATATTCGAGGCGACTACATTGAGGGCCAAATCGCTAAAAAGTTTGAGCGTGATCGAGACGGAACCGGGGCTCTCGAAGGGATCAGGGTGCTTGATGTCGGTTGCGGGGGTGGCTTGATGTCTGAACGGCTTGCATCCTTAGGCGCCGAAGTCGTCGGCGTGGATGCCACGTCGCGCAATGTTGAAGTTGCAAAACGACATGCACGTCAAGCTGGTATCAAAATCAACTACAGGCACGGGACTGCAGAGAGTGCGGTGGCGGCAGAGGAAGTGTTCGATGTGGTTTTAAATCTTGAAGTTATCGAGCATGTAAGTGATCCCCACAAACTCATCACCGATTGTGCGTCGCATTTGAAAACCGACGGCATGATGATAGTCGCTACTCTGAACAGGACTATTCGTGCCTTGGCCCTAGCAATTGTCGGTGCGGAATATGTTTTGCGTTGGCTGCCAGTCGGTACACACGACTGGCGGAGGTTTTTGAAACCGCGTGAAATTGAGGCCATGCTGGTTTTCTTAGGGCTCGAAACCAAGGGTATTGTCGGAGTTGCTTTCAATCCGTTAATTCGTAGATGGAAGGTCACATCCGATCCGTCGGTAAATTACATGTTGGTCGCCGAGAAAACGGAGCAAACACTCGCTTGGCGCGAACAAGTATCGTGACCTTGCCGGAGTGGCTTGAAGGCGATTTACGTACGGATCACGCCGGTGAAATAGGTGCAGTGTGGATATATCGGGGCATATTAGCGATCAGTAGCGATCCTAATGTTCGCGAATTTGCCGGGCGACATCTTAAAACTGAGAAACGACACCTCAGTCAGCTCGAGGATTTGCTTGAACCAACGCGCCGCAGCAGGCTGTTGCCCGTATGGCGGGTTGCCGGCTTCATAACTGGGGTCCTGCCATCTCTGATTGGTCCGAGGTGGGTTTTTCATACGATCGAAGTTGTAGAAACATTTGTTGACGCACACTACGAAGCGCAAATCCGCCGACTAGAAACCATCGATGATCTGGACCAAAACCTAGTGATGGTTCGCACGACCTTGGCGAACTGTCGTGGAGATGAAATAGCTCACCGCAATGAAGCTAATGAGATGGCAAGGAAAAGACCTGGTCCATTGGCCCGGATCTGGTGTGCTTTCGTCTCGTACGGTTCGCAAATCGCGGTTGCCTGTGCGAGGCGGGTTTGATTTACGTCCTCGTGGCCACATCCGATCAGGCGAGATGTGCCGTCCTAAACAACTCAAATAGAACCGACCACGTCAATGGTTACCCTAAATCCCGCGTATCGCAGTCGCCGACACGGTGGTGTGGCAGTCATCTTCGCCCTAGGTGAAAGCATTTACTTGGGTGATCCATCTAAAACTGGGAGCCGTACTGTGATTATGATGCGAGCTTGGCTACTGTTAACAACAGTCATAATGTGTTCTTCCTGCTCACTAGTCGGTATTCGCTCTGATCTGGAACAGCCCTATTATGAAGTGATTGAAGTACCTCACAAGAATCTTGAAATACGGCGTTATGGCTCTCGGCTTGCAATTGAGACGACTGTGCAAGACGGGGATAATAAAAAGGCAAGGCGTCGAGCTTTCCGACCTCTTTTTAATTACATCAAAGGGGCTAATGAACTCAGGCACAACATAATTATGGCCGCACCAGTAGAAACAGCATTGAGTGCGGGCGAGACGGGCACCAATATCGCTATGACTACGCCGGTAGCAATGTCGACTTCCAGTCATAAAACAGTGATGCGTTTTTTTTTACCGTCAGAATTGAGCTCTGAAACCGCTCCTCGTCCCACAGACCCGCGAGTTAGCGTTATCATAGTTCCCGAGCAGACCTTGGCAGTCAGGAGTTTTACGGGGCTTGCCAGTGAACGTGACTTGGTGAAGCAAAAAAATCTTCTAACTGCTGATCTTGCCGCCACACACTGGGAGGCACGGGGGTCTATAACAACCTATTTTTATGATCCCCCCTGGACGTTGCCATTCCTGCGCCGGAATGAAGTCGTAGTTGCCGCTGCTCGAAGGAAAAAATAGACGCTGACTTGTAACGACTGGTGTTAGCGGGCCGACCGCAACACACCCACTTTTCAGAGTACAGCTAATAGGCCTAACAGCTTTCTGTTTGATCTTAAATACTCGGTGTCATAGGTTGTCAGTCAAGCCGGATGGGTTATGGCAAGGCTTGGCAATTCAAAATGAGAGACATTAGATGACTTCGGTTGATTTCCAGCCCGGGGGCTATCGTTATGTGCCCGGGGTCTTTCAGTACTCTGCAGGGGTCGTAGCGATGGCCGGGTATGGTATGCGCCGCAGTCAATTTCTGCGTCCGGTGTCTCTAGATGAGGGGTTCGCGCGGGTCGAGGCCATTATAAAGGCGGCAGGACGGCCAACTACAGCTTTCTGCGCCTGCGAACTTCGATCGCCCGGTCAGTTCTCTGAGGATGGTTTCCAGCGTTTTAACGAGCGCTATGTAGACACGCTATCACGCTGGGGGATCTTTGATGGATTGACCAATCCAGTGGCGCGAAGCAATGTTTGCCCCGAGATAGGGGGGCCGTTGGAGCCGTCGATCCATGCCTTCACTTTCACCGTTGAGCGCGACGAGCAGCGCCCGTCATTCGTGGTTGCCGGCAGTGGCGAATGTCCTGAGGGCCTTGGCAATTATCGTGACAATATTGTGCGGCTTGGTGAGTTAAGCCATAAGGCGCTTCTTGAAAAGGCGAGGTTCGTGCTGAGCGAGATGGAGCGCCGCCTTGATGTTCTCGGCGCCAGTTGGGCAGACGTGACGGCAACACAGGTCTATACCGTGCACGAAATCCATCCTTTCCTAGCCACCGAGATCGTCGCTCGAGGGGCTGCCCCGGCTGGCGTCACTTGGCATTTTGATCGTCCGCCAGTTGTCGATCTAGAGTACGAAATGGATTGTCGCGGCTTGTTTGAGGAGTTGGTCATCTGACCATTCGTCTAAAGATTGCGGTAGGCGCCTACGACCGTACCCTGCCGCTGATGGCAGGATTGGTTGGCATTGATGATGTTGCCGCCGAATACGTGACAGCGCCTCTGGAAGAGATCTTTGCCCGGGCATTCGATGACCACCTCTATGACATCACCGAGCTGTCTTTTAGCAACTACTTGTTCTTAACGTCGATCGGCAATTGCCCCTATATTGGCTTGCCAGTGTTCCCTTCGCGGTCGTTCCGACACTCTTCAATCTTTATAAGAACGGACCGAAACATCCGGGGGCCACGTGACTTGGTTGGCCGCACAGTCGGTGTTCGTGAATTTTCTATGACGGCGGCGTTAGTAGCACGGGGCGTTTTGGAAGATGATTTTGGAGTTCGCGCCGCCGACTTGCGGTGGCGTTACGGCCCGGCCGACGTGGGAGACAGCCATCCGATCGTTCGAATGAAGCCACACGACATTGAGCTAGAGCCGCTTGCTGATGGTTCAAACCTGTCTGACGCTTTGCGTGATGGCGACATAGACGCACTGGTGGCATATAAGCCACCTCTGGCATTCTTAGACGGTGCGCCGAATGTCGGCCGGCTATTTGTCGACTACGATGTAATTGAGGCCGACTATGCGCGGCGCACTGGCATCTTTCCAATCATGCACCTGCTCGGTATACGACGGGAGATAGCAAAGCAGAATCCTGAGCTTTGCCTTCGGGTGTGTGACGCGTTTGAGGCTTCTCGACGCTATGCGGTCGAGCGTACTAGCGAGAGCCAGGCCCCCTTCACCAGCCTGCCCTGGGCCCCGAACGAGGCCGCGCGATCTCGGCAAGTTTTGGGAGACAATTTTTGGACCTATGGGGTGGATTCTAACCGGCCAGCGCTCGAATCCCTGTGCAACTATTCATTTGCTCAGGGCATATCCACCCGACCGGTTTTGGTCGACGAGTTATTTGTACCCGCCACATTGGAATGGACGCCAAGATGAAGGTTTTTTTTAAATTATCCCGTTGTAGCACTTCTCAAAAAAACCGGACGGAAAAATGCGATCCTTTCACCGCATTTTTGAATTGTAATGATTCTCCACGTCAAAAAAGACGGCCCCAAGCTATGGCTTAGACGCCGTAATACTGACGTCCATTGGATAACCACGAGGCGGAAGCCGAATAAGCAAGTTTGGTTAGTAACGAATGTGATTGGCGGGCCCCATCGGTATTAAGGCTGTGGCAGACGGATGAGGTTGGTTCACTGAAGAGAAATTGTTGGTCGTGGTTAGGTGAAATGCGGTCCATTGACCATATTCCGTACATATATTTCATGCTCCTGGGTACGATTTTCAATGTCACTTAGTTTATGCGCGGCGCGCGCATCAGGAATGAGTGTTTTGCAAGAATGGGCTTCGGGTCGCATCAGTTTCCGGTTCGGATGGGAGCGTGGCAACATTGAGCGCCCCATGAGGTGCGCATAAATTCGTATCTCGCCCTCGTTCCGTCTGAAACTCTCCCTATCTCGAAGGTAAGGTAGAGCGTTTACATCAGTATGACCACTTGGTCGCAAAGAGCGGGTGTAACTTGTTTGCTATGCGTACGGTATGGGACAGGCAATGGTATCTAACGAAACCATCAGGTGCGGTAGAAACTTCAACAACTACATGCGAATAGGCACCCATTCCAACACTCATACATTGGTCACTATAAGCAGAGAAAAATTGAGGAACCAACCGCCAGACAACGCCCTCTAACCACCATCGCTAAGTGGTTTAGTATCAACACCAGATCAGATGGAGCCGTGGTTAACGCTCAGGTGACGTTGTTTCCGAGGTTTTTATATCAGACATGCTGATAACCTTGGAATTTAAAGAGACAATCCCATCGTCTTTTTCATGCAATTCGGCATGCTTAAAAACGCGGTCAAATACCTCTGTCTGATCAGATTCGTCTACAATCACCGTAAGGGTGGCAGCCTCTCCGTATTCACCGAATTGCTTTTCATCAAAGAGATCATTGCTTCTGCCTGCTTCAAGGAAGACAAACAGCACCTTGTCATCTTCTTTGAGCAAATCATAAATTTTCTGTCCCGCACGCAGCGAGGTCATCGAGCCGATTTCAACCAACATGATCGACGTTACTCGTTTGCTGAGAAGCTGAATCTACAATATTTTCTGGAATGTATGTGGCGACGTGCTCCAAGTCCGACATGTACATTATGCCCTTGCCGGGCGTATCGAGATCGCCGGCTAAATACATAGCCTCGAAGACCCGGTTCGCCTGCTCCTCTGACGCGACAATACGAACAACTTCTTTTTGCTCATCAATCGTAACGCCAATGAGACCCATTCTGTCCCGTACCCCTGTACCGCGTGCGTAACTGACGGTAGCCCCTTGAGCCCCACAGTTCTTTGCAGCTTCCAGCACTTCTTCCGCTAAACCTGTTTGCAGGACACACGTAATTAATTTCACATCTGTCAAGTAGACAATATGGCGATCACTCATTTTCAAACCCCGCTGAATCAGTGGTGGTTGTTCTCGACGCATGAACCCGCCTGAACTGAATAAATATGCCCATACTTAGTACTGCGATGATTGGGCATATACTGGCTAAAGATAATATTCCAAATCCCTCAACTGCCGACACTGCGTTACCTAAACCAAGCCCCATCGCTAGAACTAAAGGAACTGTAACAGGGCCTGTCGTAACACCTGCGCTATCCCAACCGACGTTTACGAACTCCTCGGATGAGAAGAACGTCAGTATCACCCCGATCGCGTAAAGAGGGATCAGAACAGAAGCAAGGTCGAAACCAATAATAAGCTTTGCTATTCCTAGCGCGATCCCAACCGACACACCACCGGCGACACTGTACATCAGCATAGACTTTTTAAAGGCACCGTTGGTTAGTTTTTGGACAGTTAAGCCAAGGGCATTCAGCGCAGGTTCAGCAAGTGTAGCCCCAAAGCCCATCAGGAACGCAAAGCCTATGACAATCACGAGCCCTACATACTCAGAGAAAATTGGAGAAACCGGACTGATAGGCAACTCCATAAATGCAGCAGGTAGGACGCTCCCTGTCTGGCTTCCAATGGCGCCTAAGCCATATGTTAACCCAACGTTGAAGATACACATCCCCAGAATGGAGAGAACAAGTCCATAAACCGTCACCATACGGTTAGGCAGACTTGACTTGAGTACTATGAAAAGAACGAACATCAAAAACAGCACCAGCGGTAAAATAGCTCTTACCCCAAGCACAATTTCGCTCATTGGTGTCTTTTCCCAAATAGTCGGCTCAACCACAACGACAGTATTTTGGGCCTGAGCCGCGGCTATAATTTGTTCCGGTGAAATCTGAAATGACACAAAGATTGCGAGGCCTAAAACTGCGAGAATAGGAAACAGCGAAGCCATCGTTACAACTCCAAATCCTGAGAGAGAGCTGTTACCTTTTCCCGCAGCATTTGCGATTCCAATCCCGAGAGATAGAACCAAGGGTACTGTTACGGGGCCCGTCGTTACGGCGCCACAGTCCCAAGCTAAACCAAGAATACTTCTCAAATCAGGGTTCATCCAGCAATAAGCGGTAAGAATCACCACAGGAACGAGGGCGCAATAGATCATAGGCTTTAATGACCAGCCTCTGACAAAGCGGACCGTGCCGAGAATAGCCGCTATACCGACCCCAGCCCCAACAATAAGAACAAGGTTAAGGGTCCAGTTATTCAGTAATTCATACAGATAAGGCGCTTTCGCGACATCAATAGATGATCCAAATGCCTGGAGGGCCCCGATGGCAGGTTCCGCAAAAGTCACGCCAACCCCAAGAATGCCAATAATGACTAAAACAACGAACATGCTGGCTTTTTTTGGTAAATTGTCGCCGATGATTGTGCCAAACGGCATTAGGCCAACGTTTAAGCCCTCCATGAACACAGCCAAGCCAACTATAACGGCTACTAGCCCCACAAATAGACTGAATGCATCTTGTATCGGATAGTTCAACACTAATAGCTGAAATATCATTAAGTACGCAGCAAGGGGTACCACTGCTTTTACTTGTTCAATAATGCGTACGCCAACATAGGGCCCTAAAAGCGCTGCGGCTCTGGAGGGAGTAATTTGTATTTGTGCTGGCCTGAGGGACTTTTCTCCGGAGGGATCCGGTTTCGGTGTGAGTAGGTTATAACTGAGTTCTGTATGACGAATTTTATGCTTCGCGACGAACTCACCATACCTCATGTTAAACTCGCTTTATGAACAACATTAAAACAATACTACTGATTTCTAATACAGGTACTTGTTGTTATTAGCAACAACTATCTACAGTAGTTGAACCGATCCCAATAATTTTGAATTTTGCCGAGGTCGCCTGAACCAGCGGAGACATTTGTGTCCTCACAAGCATGTCGAGGGATCCCATTCCCTGAAACGAAGTACATGCATAAATTTTTGTTTTGTGTGATCGCCGTCACATTTCTAATTTAGGTTTTCTGTTATACGGTTTTGCATTATCCTTGCATCTTCGAGGTTGCAAGGCTGCTTATTCTGCAGCGTTGTATTTAATCTGAAATACAACAAAACTGAGCTTAGGAAGGAGAACGATATATGATGTTCCCAATGCCAATGCCACCAATGCCTCCAGAAATTATGGATGCAGCTGGGGCAGATCCGGCGGGCTTCGCTGATGCGTTGGCCACTGGTATGGAGGCTTTTCAAGGTGCCATGGGTGAGGGCGGCGATATGGGTGCCGCTTTTGAAGCCATGGGCGACGTGATGGGCCCAATTATGGAAGGTATGGGCGTTTCGCCCGAGGCTTTTGAGGCCGCTGGCGATGCAGTAGGTGCTGCGATAGGCGGTGGTATGCACATGGCTCCTGCTGATTGTGGCGGGGCGGAAATGGGCGCTATCTGTCAGGATGCGGTCGATATGATGATGCCGCCAGGCATGGAATGTCCTGCTCCAGTAATGGATGCGATGGGTGACATGGGGCAAGGACTGGCTGATGCCGGATGCATGCCTCATGATGTAGCCGGCGAGATGATGCCCCCGCCAGGTGACCCCGGCTTCCCGTTTCCTTGTGACGCGGGGGGAGAGTGCATGGTTCCCCCAGGAGACCCTGCAGCATGTCCTGCTGACGTTTGTGCGCCGCCACCAATGGATGGTGCCTGTGCAGATATGGGGGGTGCCATGATGCCGCCTGAAGGTGGATATGATCACGCTCCTATGCCTGCTGATGCGGTAATGCCTCCGCCGATGGAGATGGGTGAAGGTTATATTGATCCGGCGATGGATATGGATGGTGATGGCGCGCCTCCCCCGCCCCCGGGTGATATGGACGGGAATATGGCGCCCACCATGGACCCGGCGCCGGCAGATGGCGGCGGCATGGACGCTCTTGGTGATGCACTTGGTGGACCCCCGACCGGCGATCCTGCTCCAGCCCCAATGGACGCTGCAGATGCCGCGATCGGCGCGGCGATGGATGGCGCTATGGATCAAGGCGGCGCGCCAGCACCTGCAGGTCCAGAAGGAGCGGCAGATCCGGCAGACGGCGGCATGCCCGCTGAAGACGATGGCCCAGAGGTGGATCCATCTGCTGGCATGGGTTAATCCCCCGATTACGAAAAAGCCCGCCATCTCATTTTGAGGTGGCGGGCTTTTTTTATATTTGCGTTATACTAAGCTTTCACCAACCCATGTATTAGTCTAATTGTTCATTCAAAGGTTGTTTTCTGTTGGGGGCTTGAGAGATGGTGGCAGATGCGTCTCGCACAATCAGAAGTTCTTGTCTCGCGGTAACATTTATTGCCCGGCAATTTGGTGTGCGCATCAATGCTGATTTTGTTGAGAACACTCTAAAAAATGGTTCTTTATCTAATCCAAAAGAATTCACGGACTTCTTTGCCAGACAGGGAATTCTTACAAAAGCCCGGAAAACTAATTTGTCTGATTTGAAAGAGAAAAGTTACCTTTATCCTTGCGTTGGGGTAATGAAAACAGGCCAGGCACTTATTCTAATTGCCGCAAAGGCCAGCGAAGATGGTAAATCGACCCATATTTTGGCTATCGACCCGGTGGACCCAACGGCTGAAGTTCATCGATATGAGGCGTCAGAGTTTGAAAAGAAATGGGCCAAGAAAATTATCATTGTTTCGCCAAAAAGCGAAACTGCTTCGATGGATCGGGCCTTTGATTGGAGCTGGTTCTACCCAGAATTAAGCCGGTTTAAAGGCGCTCTGTTCTTCACCTTCATTATTTCTATACTGGTTCACGCGCTCGGCATAGCCCCGATTATTTTTATCCAAATTTCACTCGACAAAGTTCTGGGCTATGAAGCCGTCGGCACGCTATATGTTCTAACGGGCGCTGTAACGATTGCATTACTGTTTCTTGGTGTTCTGGGCTTTGTTCGAGATTACGTTGTTAATCATGTTACTTCCGTAATTGAAGCCCGATTGACCGGTGATGCATTTGACAAAGTTTTGCATTTGCCTGCTCAAATGTTTCAGACCACGCCACCCAGCGAGATGGAAGCTAAAGTACAATCCATAAATACAATTCGTGCATTTTTATCCAGGCAAGTCTTAACAAACATCTTTGATGCCACGGGTATTCTCGTGTTTCTGCCGGTATTAATTGGATACAGCCCCATACTGGCACTTGTCGTCGTTGGGTTCTCAATTCTTCAAGGGCTGGTTGACTTGTTCTCGAAAAAACAAGGGCAAGCCCTGAGTAGCGGTACCGCAGTTGCCAATAGTGCTCGAAATGCAACTCTACGGGAAACGATTAGTGGTATTGATACCGTAAAGACTTTGTCTCAAGAACCCGTTCAGAGGCGTCAGTGGCGTGATGCAACAGCAAAGTATATTCGCGCGAGCGGGATGGCTTCAAAGGTGTCAACGATTGGGATAAATATTAATTCGACACTAATGAACCTCATGACCGTAGCCATTATTTTTACGGGGATTAACCTGGTTTTTGCAGGGGCGATATCGGCGGGTGCGATCATATCTTGTAATATGCTTGGGGCAAAAGTCGTCGCTCCAGTAAAGGGATTAATCACGTTTTTTGCTGATCTAAAATCTATTTCGGGGGCCATGGAGCGTTTGGGCTCTATTTGGAACGCAAATCCTGAACGCGCTGGACTGGGCCCTCAAAAAGTAATTTCAGGAAATTTCCACTTTAAAGACTTGTCGGTGAGATTTGGCGAGAAACTCGCGCTGGAAAAAGTTAATGGCGATGTGCCAGGAAGAAAGAAAATAGGGATCGTCGGTCCATCTGGCGCAGGTAAAACGACGCTTCTCAGGCTATTACAAGGCCTTATTAAGCCCTCTGAAGGGTTAGTTGAGATAGACAGCAATAATCTCGCAAGTCTCGATTTAAGTTTTTACAGACATCAAGTTTGCCTCCTGGATAACACTCCAACATTTTTCAGTAGCACTATAGAAGAGAATATAAGACGGGCACGACCCAGCATTAGTGAGACCGAATTTGAGGAGGTTTTGGATATATCGGGTCTGAATACCATCTCGAAAAGCCTTCCAGATGGTCTCGCGACACATCTTGATGTAACAGCAAGCAGTCTCTCACAGTCACATAAGCTAATCGTCGCGATGGCACGGGGACTTGCCAGTGCTCCCAACCTAATTTTGGTCGATGAGACAATTAATAATTTGGATAAATTCTCTCAAATTCATTTTATGAAAAATATTGACCGATTAAGTGTTGGGAAAACTTTGATCATGGTTTCAAACGATTTGCGCTTCGTGCCGGGTTTCGATTGGATATTGGTTATGGATAAAGGGCGAATTGTTGATCAGGGTACACACGAAGATCTTGTAAAGAATAGCTCGTTGTATCTGGAGCTATATGAGAGTGAGAAAGAACTCTCTAATTTCTAAAGAGCCGCAATCATAGCGAAGATAGTAATGATATGAGTAACGACCAAAATATTCCAAAAGGCTCCTATATTTTTAGGGAGGGCGAGTCTGCGCGCTACGCTTATGTGCTACAATCTGGAACGGTAGAAATATTAAAATTAGGGATTGATGGAGAGACGTCCCTCGCTGAACTTGAGCAAAAAAATACGATTTTCGGCGAAATGGCGCTTATCGATGGAGCACCGCGAAGCGCCGGTGCTCGGGCCAAAACAGATGTTGCTGTTACTCAGGTTGATAAACCAAATTTCTTAAATTATGTGGCTCAGAATCCCCAGGCTGCCCACAATATTATGGTGAAATTGTCGCAAGAGGTTCGGCATGCCAATGCTGAAATAGCTGAATTGCAAACCCAAGCTATTTCTGGACAAGGGGATCGTTCAGAGGGGTTCAAAATTGAGAAGGAGCAAACACACGATGATGTTGATGACACGGATGCAATTTATTACACACCGCCATCCAGGCTCCTAATTTATGCTGCCTCGATAATTTTCTTATTGTTTGTTGTTGCATTTTCATTCGCGTCCACGTTTGAAATTGATACGACGGTTTCCTCTCGAGGAAAATTTGCGACAAAGGTTCCAAACGTTGATGTCCAAGCTACTTCAAATGCGATTGTGAAAAAGGTCACTGTTGAGCGAGGCCAAATCTTACGAGAGGGACAGGTTGTTGCGATACTAGACGAGGTAAATGCTCAGACGAATCTTGCTCAAAATACAGAAACGCTTGCTTCGGTAAATGAGAGACTTCTCAGAATTAGGTTAGAACAAGACCATTTAAAAACCGGGAAGCCATTACCTGTGAAAACTTCCCTCTCAAATTTACTCAAAGATATTTTAAAGAAGAGGGTTGACCAGTATAGGTCCAAGCTTTCGTCATTTGCCTCCCGCATTGAAAAATTAAGACAAGAAACCAATGCCGCTAAGCAAGAAATAGCCTCCGCTAAAGAATCTGTAAGGATTACAAAAAAACAGACAGACCTTAAGCGGCGGATCGAAGGTGCTCGCAAGAAGCTCTATGATCGGAAAAATGGCTCTCTTCTGAGCTATCTACAAGCTCAAGATGCAACTCTCGCATCGGAGAGATCATATTACGATTCGAAAAATTTACTCGCGTTGAAAAAAGCTGCTTTAGCCTCCAAGATGACGGACTTATCGGTGCTTCAGGCGGATAAAGAAGAGTTTACAGCACAGTGGTCCTCGAGCCTTGGGGAAGAGAGATCGAAAGAAGAAGAAAAACGAGTTCAACTCTCTCAAGAGGCCGTCAAGCTTCGTCGTGATATGAGTAATGTGGAAGTGCGCGCATCTGTTGAAGGTATTGTTCTCGACCTGCCAAAGGTAACTGCTGGCTCAATCGTGAAAGAGGGAGATGTTATAGCTACCTTAGTCAGAACAAATCAGCCGTTAACTCTTGAAGTAGATATATCCCCTAAGGACGTTAGCGATGCGAGATTAGGTGCGGATGTCTCCGTCAAGCTTGATGCTCTTCCATTCCAGCAATATGGCGACTTAAAAGGGAAGTTATCTTATCTCTCACAAGACACATATGATGAGAGTTTAGATGGCGAGAAAGGCGCGTTTTATAGGGGGCGAGTGAATATTCCCATACCAGAGCTAAAAAGCCTGCCAGAAGACTTTCAATTAACCTCGGGGATGACAGCTTCAGCCGATATGAAAGTTGGAAAGCGCCGCTTGATTACCTATCTGCTTTTTCCAATCATAAAGGGCTTATCAGAGTCGTTTACGGAACCGGACTGATCCGAAGATGTCGCAGCAATCGATCGCAAGAAAAGCCGGTCGAGAAGGTCGTCTGAGAAACCCGAGCAGGGTTTAGCGTAATATCCGACGGAACCGAAGACCTCTCTCATATCTAAGGGGCTTTGCGGTTAGGAGGGCATTGCCCTGTTGTGGCGCGACGCGGGCATTGATTGAAGCGTGATGAACAAACACACTATTTTTTCGAGAGCCAATATAAGATAAGGCTTCATATCCTCAGATTGCCGAGAGGTTATAATCGATTTATCTATCGAATAATTAATCCGGCGGTTCTATCAATTGTGGGTTACTTCAATTAATTTTACTGCTGTTGCGGCAACGGGGCGTCCTGTCCTTCGGGACTGCCGCCCTTATTATTCACCTTGTTGAGAATGTCCTTGAAATCTGTCTCTTCGTTGCACCGTTGCTGTTCCTCAAGGCTCATCCGTTCAACGTGTAATTCGATACGCCGATTAGTCATCTGGTTCTGCTTTATTGGTTTGCCTTCAGCGTCGCGGTTCGGGACTTTCGGCTTCGTTTCAGCGAAGCCTATTGCCTGTAAGCGGAATGGTGCCATCTTGTCTTCGATGAAGAAGCGCACAACCCTGGATGCTCGTGCCGCTGATAGCTCCCAGTTCGACGGGAACTGTTTAGTGCGGATAGGGGTGTCGTCTGAGTGGCCCTCGACCTCAATGTTGAAGCAGGCAAACTTCTTCGCTGACAGCGTATCTGACATCTTTTGCAGAACTGGGACTGCTACCTTACGAAGTTGCGCTGAACCTGGCTTGAAAAATGCCCCGCTGGCGAGTTCGATAATTATGCCACGTGAGTTTTTGTTGACGCTGACGACCTGATCGGCCTGCATTTCGAAGACTATGTCCTGCATGCTCATAGATAATTCTTGGGCCGGGCTTGCAGGGGCTTCCCCCGTAACACGCTCCGCAATTGCGGCTGCAGCCTCGTCAAAAGCTGGAATATCATACTCCGCAAATGTCAGCAGCATCACAAAAAAAGCCATTAATAATGTGATTGCATCGGCAAAAGTCGCCATCCATGACTCGTCAGGCGGCTCTTCGGGTGGCGGTGGACGCTTCGGCATCGCGGTCCTTCTTACGCAGAGAGCTCTATTAGGCGTTGATTATTTCTTATTTTTCTCAATATCGTAATGAATTGATGGATCAAGATATGCATTCAATGCGTCCTGAATGTAACGGGGGGATTTTTTCTCGGCCAAAAGGCCAAAGCCCTCAATCAAGATGCCATTGCGGAATTTCATAATACTCTCTCTCTGCGCCATTTTTGAAGCAGCGGGAAGAAAAATAACCCGGGCAAAAATAACGCCATACAATGTTGTGAGCATTGCGACCGCTAAGCCGGCACCGAGATCTTCCGGTGACCCGCCCATGTTGCCAAGCATGATAATAAGGCCAACCAATGTACCGACCATGCCGAAGGCAGGAGCGGATGCCGCGAAGTCTTTCATAATATTTACTGGCGCCATATTGCGGTTAAACGTATTCTCGACAAACTCGTCCATGATCGTACGGACTTGATCAGGCTCGTAACCAGATATGACCAAGTTCGCTCCATAACTTAGGATTGGGTCCAAACCTTTCGCGCTTTGGACTTCCTTCTCTAAACCTATGGGGCCTTCCTTCTGGACGGCGTAGCCCCATTTTATAAACCTGCCAACCTCCGCTTGTAGGTGATTGCGGGTTATCCCAGGTGCAGTGTGAATTCGGATTAAGAGCTTTAAAGATAGGAGGACATATCGCGGTTCATAGGACACGAACATCGCTGTGGATGAGCCCCCAACGACCATAATCACACTCGGCAAATCAGCAAAAGCCGAGGGAGTGTCGGTGCTGATGAGAATGGCCCCCATGAAAAGACCTATAGATGAAAGCAATGCAACTATTGTGAAAATCGACAAAGCATTGATTTCCTTCTATCAAATAAGATTCAATTATTATTGATCTTAAAAATTTTCCTGTAAACCCCCATCGTTTGCGCCACCATCGCAATGTGAATTTCAGAGGGCGGTGTTTGCATTGGCGAACGCATAGCATGTCAATTTACCGGAACGAAAGCACGACCGTGCAACCCCCTACCTGCAAAGCTATAGATTAAGATGTATTAAGATTGAGTGAAGCCCATTTCAATTTCGGATGAAATTTCGCATGCTCCATATAGCCTTAGCTCGTCCTATCGGCTTGAAGTAATCGCTGCCATAGTGCCGGTACCGAGGTAATTCGTTGGAGATTTATCGTGGAGTGATAAGGTGAGCGCCGGACCGATTACTACTGTGACGTCCATCATTGGGTATGAACGTCAGGCCATAATTTCGATACTTATGGCGTCCAGTAAAGCCAAATAAACTCTACGCGACCCTTTTTACGTCTAACAATTATTGATTTTGAGGAGTTCCTCGACATCAAGTGACTTAATGGGTTTGAGGGAGGATCGCTTAATTGTTTTGGGATATACTCCTGTTTTCAGCTGATAACACTTAAGTGGCATCATAATCACCAGCTAAAAAAGAACATAACAAGAATATTTATGTATTAATGGGCCTGAATTTATCGGAACTTGGTCGCTTGATTTTGTTGCTAGTGTGATCTTCATCACATACAATTGGTAGCTTTACTGGCAGTATATGGTCGTCACAGATCTCGATCTTCGACGATGCAGAAAACGAAGAATGGTAGAGGGTTGCTGTCAGAACATGTGTCCGAAATTTATTTAATTTAACAAATCTTTTTTGGTTCCCAATAGGGGACAGTCCAGAATTCATGGGTAGGATTTGAGCTTGAAGCACGACGGACCAAATAGTCCGGAAGATGGCCAAGATGCCGCCGAAAATGGCGGGTTGGTCATAGTTCATGCGCAAGGGGGCTCCGTTCAGGAGTTGCCCGCAGGTGCGTGGGTGCTCAATGCAGAGTTTGTCCGTGAGGGGCCAGACTTACTTTTAGTCGGCGCAAATGGACAGAAAATACTGATACGAGATTTCTTCCAGCTACAAAATCCTCCGGATTTGGCCCTCGAAGGTGGGATGCTAATAAGCGCGCAAGTGGCTGTAAGGCTTGCGGGCCCTCTAGCGCCTGGCGAGTATGCCCAAGCCGCACCTGCTGGCGCGGCGGGTCCCATCGGCAAAGTTGTTGAACTTGAAGGCAAGGTTACCGCCACCCGTGCTGATGGCACAAAAGTTGAGCTGGAAGAAGGCTCTCCGGTTTTCCAGAACGACGTTATTGAGACGGACGAAGACGGAGCTGTTGGACTTGAATTCGCCGATGAATCCACGTTTTCGCTGGGCGACTCAGGGCGGATGGTTCTGGATGATATGGTCTATGAGCCGGGCGGCGAAGATAACTCGATGGGAGTATCTCTTGTTTCTGGTGCGTTTACCTTTGTCAGTGGTCAGATTTCGAAATCAGATCCCGATGCAATGGCTCTCAAGACGCCCGTTGCGACGATTGGTATTCGCGGCACCTCCTTGGCAGGTAAAATTGGTGGTGAGGGTGAGGAGAATTCATTTTCCCTTCTTGCCGATCCGGGAGGGACAGTCGGCGAAATTGTGCTCACCAACGATGGGGGAACCGTTGTTCTAAACCAAGTCGGTGCGACGGTTGGGATCACAAGCATGACCCAAGCGCCTCCCGCGCCAGTTATCCTGTCTGCCGACCAGCTGTCCTCCCAGTACGGAAAAGTGATGGCGGTCAATCCGGCAAAGCCGCAGTCGTCAACCTCGGGTAGTGATAGTGAGAGCGGAGAAGGAGGGGAGCAGCAGGGAGAAGGTGAAGGGCTTCCCGAGGGCTTCAAGCCGCCTAAGCCTGGTTCCGACTTTGGACAAAATACGCAGGGGGATCTCGCAAAAGTTAAGGGCCTGATGGAAAAAGCGCGCCTTGAGGAAATGAGGCTTAGAGAAGGCTTCATGAAAGGCGAAAAACTTTTTGACAAGATGAACGAGCGATTTGAGCGCGACATTGATCGCCGCGTCGACGACTCATTCAGTAAGATGCTTAAAGGTCTGGGCGCGCGACTTGATAGCCTTACAGCGGACCACAGTGCTGATGCAGCACCAATTTTGGCTCTCATACAAAAAGCTCAGGCGGCAGCGACCAAGGCAAGTGCTGCTGAGCAATCGGCGGCGACGAAAAAAGCAGCCGTAGAGGCGGAGGTGGTAGCGAAAGGCACTGCCTATGGCCTTGATCAAACCTCCGCAAACTCCCTCAGTTCGGCAATTACGGCACCCCTTGACGCGCTTGGCGCTGCGAGTGCTCTAGCTGCAACTGCCTCAGGGGTGATGTTGTCTGCCGGCGCAATGCTGGGGAGCTTGAGTGCAGGCAAAACGATTAATCCTCAGCTGCTCGCCAGTCTAGAAGCTGCTGCTGCGGAAACTGAGGTGGCGGCCGCACAAATTGATGTTGCCGTCAAAGGTTCAGTGGCGGCGATGGACTCCGTAGTTTCCTCAGTCATCAATACCGTCAAGTCGACTTCGGGTTCAGGCAAGCTTGCCGCGGCTGAGAGCATGGTCGTCTCGGTTCTGTCAACGAAAATCAATGAAAAAATGGCGGAAGAGGCGGCGAAGGTTACAGATGCCCCAGCGGGTGTAGATCTCGCCTTGATGACAGTCGATAAGATTTCGACAGTTGTCGATAAAGTCCAAGAAAAGGTTGCGTTGGCGAAAGAGCAAATTGCGGCCCTGCCGCCTGAAGAAAAAACGGCAACCATGGCAGATGCCTTAACCAAGGCGGACGCAACAGCAACTAAGGCGAAAGAATCAGCCGAAAAAGCTTCTGCAACAATTAATGCAAAATCGGCCGCTGAAATCCGGGCACGTTCGGAGGAGGCCCTTGAGGCAGCAAAGCAGGCCAGCGCGTTTAAGGAAGAGGCCGAAGCGCTCGTTGACTTCAAAGCAATTGTTCAGGATGTGGATGCATCCATTGCTGAAGAGGCCCTGTCTGCCTATGAGTCTTTTTCCGAAGCTGAATTAGCGGTAGAAGCCGCGGCGACCGCCATTGCCTCAGCGGATAGCTCTCAAGAGTTGGCGCTTGATTATGTCTCTGGAGTTTTAACGCAGAAGAAAGAGGCTTTGACCGATGGGGCGAGTGACGGAAGCCAGGGTACAGTGGCTGTCGCCTCCGATGGTTCTGTCACATACACGGCAGCCCAGGATAAATTCGTTGGAAATTTTGTTTCGTTCTCCGCAAGCGATGCCATTGACGCGGGTGACAGATTTTCAGTTGTCGTCTCCATTGGCAACACGGATACAACAACGACGGTCACAGCATCCGCGGGTAATACGCTCGCTAATGTTCAGGCAAAACTTGCCACCGATATCAACGCCTCATCGGCGATCAATGCAAGCCTCGAAGCGGCGGCCATATCACGCCTTGAGCTGTCGGGGAACTTTAACGAGGGGGATCAGTTCGCCGTTACGGTCGGGGGTGCTACGGTCACATTTGCGGCTGAGGAAGTCAGTAGCGAGACCTATACGATCGCTGAAGTAAGATCGGGGCTAATTGACGCGATAAATGGCAATGCAACGATGAGTGCTTTGGGGGTTGCTGATCGCGGATCTAGTGTTGGGGGCATAAATTTCACGCTTTCTGGCGATAAAGATGCCGATGGACAAGTCAAAGATCCTGTCGAGTTTTCTGCACAAAATATCTCTTGGGCTTCGCCAGGTGGTGCCAGTCATCAGGCTGAGTATGATATCAGTCTCCTAACGTTAACCGATGATGTTTCATTTGAGGCAGCGGCTTCCGCGACGGGGAGCGGCAATTCAGCTAAAACCTATGACGTAGATACATTTGTTTATTCAACCAAAAGCGATGACGGAAATCTTACCGCAAAACAGGCGACGGTAACGGTAGCAAACAGCGGCGGCACGATTGCCGCTGAGAACAGTATCATCGTAACGGATCTCTCTGACGACACCGCATTGGCCGAGACGGTTAACTTGTCGTCGATAACAGCGTCTGGCTCTAGCCAAATTTCAACCGCATCGACGGCAGCGGACACGGCACTAGAAGTTGCGGCAAATGCGCTCCTACAAGTTCGTGCGGATCTTGCCGGGAAACTTGTTGATGATGCTATGGCAAAAGCCAAAAAGCAGACCTATCAAGAAGCGCTTGCTGAGGCGACCAGCCGTTTGACGACTGATCTCAAAGACATCTTCGCGGGTGAAGATAGCGCAGACCTTGGTCCTCTTGATCCAGATTTAAGCGTGACTGAGAACGTGGCGGTTAATGCCGCAAAAGTTGACGGCGCCAGTGATGGGGCCTTAGGTTCGACTGCCGTAAACAACGGTGCGGTTACGCTGAACTTGACCGGGGCGCTTGCAGATGGTGCGAGCATTAGCGACAGCATTACCATCTCGACCCAATCTGGCTTAATTACGCTCGCAGGGACGATAGAAGCAGGTGATGCTTACCGTCTGACCGTTGATGGCTATCCTGTTAGCTACACCGTAACGGCAGAAGATGTTGCTAGCGGAATGACGCTTAATGGCGCTGCCGCAGCCTTCGTTACTGCAATTAATGAAGATGAAGACATTAAAGACATTTTGCAGGCGACTGCGAATGCGGATGGAAGTATTTCGCTTCTTCCAGAGGTTTCAGGGCAACCCTTTATTGCGTCCGTAAGTGCGCAAAATGGAGAGGGGAATGCCGCAGATGATAATGATGCGTTCTACACCGACATCTTTAATACGAGAGACTATACCGTCACATACACCAATGACACGGGAAGTACCGTATCAAGTGTACAAATTGCGGGATTGAAAGTTGTCGGAGCCGAGCAGGTTTCGACATATTCGACAGCTTTGTCTGCAGCGTTTCCTGACAATGCGCTTCTTGAAAGCCAGGCAACCCTTGCAGACCAATTGGCTAAAAATGCGGCCCTCGTTGAGACGTTTTCGGAGAATTTCTTAGGGCTCTTCAACAGCGCGATCACAAAAGTGCAAGCCAGCTATGACGCTGCGGTTGTCACCGCAAATGAAGCTGCTACGGAATTAGCCACCGCAGAAACCGCGCTGACAGATAGCCAGACAGAATATCAGGCTGCATTTGACCTTGCCATAGATCTTAAGTCAGACGCGGCCAATGCGGCATCCGACCTTGCCGCAATTACAGCCGAATTGGCTGTCGGGGAGGCCGCTGCCCGGGCCCAGGCGAGTGTTGGTCTTGAGCTCTCGCTTGAAGACGTGGCGGAATCGGCGGCCTACGCCTCGGCGCTGACTTTTGGCGCGAGCAATGGTGTTAAGGCCACAGATGCGGACGGAGCAGAGCTTGAACTAATTGGTGGATCGGTTGAGGTCAGTGATACCGGCGCAATTAGCTACACGGCAAATGATGAGAGTTTGGCAAGTCTCAGCGCCGGAGAGAGTTTTGTTGATACAATTTATTACTCTGTTCAAACCGCCTCAAAAAGCTATTCCCCAACGTCGTTCGAAGTTGTCGTTGTAAAGGCGCAGGATGGCTTCACGATCAATGGCGTTAAGGCGGATACCAATAATGCCGCTGTACTGGATGGGGTTACGGCAAAAGGTGCGAAGCAGCTGGCGTTCGACGCAACAGCCGCCGGTTTATCCGCTGCGGAAGCACGGGCACTGCATGAGGAAGTCGATTATCTATTAGGAACTGAGGCCGAGCCTGGGCTTGTCCGTGAGCATGTGTCTGCTGTTAGTGACTCCTTAGACGGGGCGAGTGGTTCTGTTAATCTTATCCTCGGCACTTTGGGTATTGCCGCAGATAGTGCGGCGGCCCAATCAAATCCAGCGGCCGTTGAAGCGCTTGCTTCTCTCGCTGTCGGTGAAAATTACCTGGCCGCTTCCAATGGTTCACTGACGTCTCTAGCGTCATTCGAAACGAAGGCCGATGCCTTTGCGGACCTCGCGGATGCAATTGAAGCAACGGCAAACCCGGCCCTTCAGGGTCTCAACATCGGGCCGCAGCAGCAATCCATTGATCCTGCAAAGATTGCACAGGCAATGATCGACTCTGCACGGCAAATTGCCCAGAACATGGCGGAAAGCGCCCTGAATGCCGAAGCTGATGCAGCTCAAGAA
>MDTG01306629.1_pt1 | contig 33056 bp, 52 predicted proteins | sample 811421 | NCBI WGS metagenome assembly MDTG01 (sample SAMN05326645, study PRJNA326480) | marine metagenome | isolation source: seawater | place: Pacific Ocean: South East | collected 2011
CTCAGATTTATCTACTGCATTTTTTAATGCAGAAAGTCTAGCGTCTCTAGGCAGATTATCAGCTTGCACCAAATCAATCATGAACATGATAGAACCTACAGTTCCAGATGTGATGACTTTTGTTAGTGCAGAGAATACTTTTTTCTTAGCACCCATTGCTATAAGTTTCTCTTTAACCTCTTGCCTTACCTCTTGCTTTATTCTTGTAGTGATTTGCTGTCTAATAGCTTTGTCACTCATCTTGTCGGCACCCTTAACATTAAATTCTTTAGCCACACCCTTTAACTCCTTGCCGCTTAAATCTTTTATTTTACCAAGAGCTTGTTTCTTAAATGGAAAACTTTCTTTAGCGATTTTAGATTTTAAACCTACTCCTAATCGCAATGAACCTACCTTTGCAGCATCTGCCCCCTTCATTATTGAGGCAGTAATGGCACCAGCACCAACATTTTCTACAAAATCGCTAGATGAATTTAGGTTGTCTGGCATCTCGATTTCTGGCTTTGGCAAGTTTCTTCCACCACCCTTATAATCGGCAGATTCATAATATGATTTCACATGAGCATTGTGCCTTGGTTTATATAAACCATCGTACACTCGGTCCACCATAGCATTGATTGCCTTGCCATCCGTGTCATCATCGTAATCCGTATTTGGATCATTCATGCTGTTTTGACGAATGAAATTAATAGCCTCGTTTCGTTCCATCCCGTCCCTCATCATATTATGCACCGCATCCATTTGGTTGGTTGTAACCTGCGACATTGGATTGAGGTCAACAATACCGTTAGGCATATACTGGTGAAGATCTGTAAATTTATTAAGCTCATCGATTGTAAATCCACCGTAAGTTGCTCGGACATTTTTATAAATGTCTGGAATTACTTTCTTCTGAAATTCGGTTGCCCTACCGTCCAGTGCATCTGCAAGAGACTGAAACATTTTCATGTCGGCAGCGGATAAGTTTGCACCTCCTAAATAAATTGGATCACCCTCCTTGAAAACTTCTCCCGTATCTGGATTGATTGAGTTTTGCCACGCAGGATTTTGATCAATCATATCCTGTGTAAGATCAACTGACTCACCAAGATTTTTTTCAATCAATCTTTCGTAACTGGCTCCGATTCGTTGGCTGCCCTTGATTAAATTAACATCTTGGTTGGAAAGAACACCCACACCCTGCGCAATCCGTGCCATCTGCATAAGCGCAACAGAAGCTGCCACTGGATTTTTGATTCCCATTGTGCCATCCTCTTTTTCTATCAAAGTTTCATCCAGCAACTTACGGAAGTTCCCCATAGTTCCGACATTCGTCTTCATTGCCTCAGCAAACGCTCCAAATCCAGATGCCTCCATTTCTGTCTTAAAAAGTTCACGGGCAGTCTTCTTTCCCCCTGCACCATCGATATTTAACTTTTGCCTTTCGATTAATGCGTTGCGTTGTTTAACAGGCAATTTTCTTCCAGCAGGTGAATTTAACAATGCATCAATTTGCTTAAACATATCTGCTTCAGAAGCAAAATTTCTATATGGCAATTGCGTACCATCGGTATCTGTTTGTGCAAGTGAATCTGAAAACATTGATAGAATCCGTGGGTCATGCATTCCAAGACCCAGTTTTTCATTTACTGCGAGAACAGCTTGATAGGCTGCTGGGTTATCTGTAGGAAATCCACCAGTAGGGTCATCTGAGTCCCTATAGAAAACACCATCATCGTTCTTGGAATTTAGGTGCTGCATATAAAGCAAAGATTGATCCTGTAAATCATCTTTCCTCTGCAATTCTTCTAATTGAAATTTATTTATTTTTCTCTCTTGTTCAAATAAAATTTCTTTTTGCCTATCTGTTTCTTGCAGCTGATCAAAAGCATAATTTGCCTGCACTTGTGCCATGAGTTTATCGATGCCTCCTGCCTCTCGCTGGGCATCATAAATAAATTTTTTCGCTGCCTTCGGATCCTCGTTTAGTTTATCTAATTCATCCTGCGGCATCCCTTGACCCCTTAGATATGCCTGCCCCATGTCTGATTTTGCAAACCTTTCGGCTTGCTTCATCTTTCCTTGTCTCTCGAAATAGGCAGATCCAAGTTGTCCTATAGCTGCCCCTGCCTGCTGGTAGGCGGCACCCATCGCTTGTCCAGCATCTTTGAGCATACTGAAGTCCTGCTGCGGCAGGTTTATTTGACTAAAATATGGTGATGCCATTTTATGCCTCCCTAATTTTTGTATCCATCCAAGCTCGGATCCTTGCTTTTAATCTTGGCTTATTTTTTATAAATCTTGCAAACCTTTCTCCGAAAGTAAGGTAAGTTGCACGGAACCAGAACGGGCTAATGTTTAGCATCCACTCCCTAAAGGTCATCCATTTTGGATTATGTACCCCATAGACTTCTCTTGCTACCCAGCAGGCAAGTATTGCCGCACTTCCAATTCCACCAGCGGCATTCATGAATCCACCAAACATTCCTGCCTGTCGGCTTTGTTGATTTGCATACATATTTGCATTAAAATTATTAAGACCTGCTGTTTGGTTTGCAATAAATGCGGCACCCTGTGACGGGTTGTACAAAGTAGGACCAGCATTAATCCCAGCAGCCGCATTGCCATACAAGCTTTGCCCAGAACCCACTGAGGCTCCACTTGACCGTCCAGTGATAGCCATAAACGGATCTGCACTGGTTGCCTGTTCTAGACCAATTCTTTGAGCAGCAAATGCCCTGTCCTGTGCCAGCCCTTGATCAGCTAAACCTAGAACCTGTGAGGCAAATAATCTTCTCTCCGATTCCCGTTGCCTGCTCATGGTTTCATTAGCTGCTACCTCATCGACAACACCTGCAAAATCTCTTGATCTACCTCTCGCACCCATTGCTGCCCTTGAGGTCTGTTCAACCCTTCTGCGTTCACGATCCGTAAGATTTCCACCAGCAGCCAACTCGTCTGATGCCATGCCAACCAGTGCTGATCTCAGTCCACCATGATCAGATGTTTCCCTGCCCAGCATGTTATAAGAATCTAATGCGTCCTGTATGCCGCCTTGCGCGCGATATGCTGCGGTTAATCCCTGTCCATATCTATTCGCCAAGTCGACTTCAGTTCTGGTTTGCTGGTCTTTAGCCCGTTCAAGTATGTCCTGCTCAAGCTGAGATGTTCCTAAAAAATTACCTTGTGCATCAAAGCCTGCCCTGCGATTCGTACCGTCTGAAAACATTCCTTCTTGGTCTCCAGCGATAAGCGAAACTGCACCTCCACCCTCTCGGACTTTCTTGCCAGCCATTGACTTATCCATGAAGATGTTACCATCTGCATCCCTTTTGTATTGCGGCTCAAGTTCACCTCCACCTAGATCATCCCTAACATAAGCTAAAGCATTGTCGATATCTCGGAATTGAGTATCTCCAGTATCGACAGCTTCACCAGTTTCTCTGTCAATAATCTGAAAATTATTTACAAGTTTCTCAACGCTGGCTGGCGTGGTTCTGTTTCTGCCTCTGTTCCGAATACTTCCCCCTGTACGAGTCGTTATTGAACTCTTCGTACTCTCTATAGTTGGGTTATTTACAACGGTGTATCTTGCTCCTTGACCTCCTTCATACCCAGTTAGAATCCTTCCCTCTGAATCATAGGTAGTCTCTGCACCAAGCAAACCTTCTGAAACCAAATCCTGTTGCAGTCGTGCATATGCTGGTCTACCGAATTCTCTATCAGACTCTGAACGAAACAAGTCTGGTGCCAAGTCGATTTGTGCCTGCAATGCTTCACGCATTGTTTCTTGGTAGTCATTAGAAATATATTGCGGTTGTCCTCCTCCACCCATTAGATTTTCCTCCTAAGTATTTGTTCAAGTTTGTACCACTTGACTGGTCTATTTTTTAATTCTCTCATCCAACCCACAAACGGAAGTGGATATGGCATACAATTTATAAAGTGTCCAATGTGGTCTTCACCTACTGCGGTTTTCACGAACCAAGCATCTGGGGCAACGACATTCCACTGGTCATTTGGATCTCCATCCTCGGTCCTTACTGCCTTACCCATTATTAATGAATTTGGAGTTTTAACGACATATTCATGTTCTAAATACATGGCAATATCTTGGCACATATTTTGACCAAGATTACTGTAAAGATCTTCTACTTTTTTTAAGATAGTCATCTGGCTAAAAGAACATCGTTCAATCTGGATCCGACACTGAAAAACGAAGAATCGACAAACAAATTATTTCCGTTTGATGTGTCTGGATGAGTGTAAAAAGTTACATAATCTAAGCCAATTTTTTCAACCTGCTCCGTGTTTACTGAGAACTGGCTTGCATTTGAAAAAAGAAAATTATCGTCTTCTGTTTTGTATCGATAACTTCCATTAGTTTTTAGTTCAACCACCTCTAGAATATCATTGAAACTCACGGTTATGCCGCTATTGGTCCAAGGGACAGTCACCCTTCTTAATTCTCCTATTGCAAAAGTTGTGGAAGTTACTTGGTAAATAGATTGCCTTTTTTGAAACCTAACTGAATTATCTTGAGCGTAATGTCGAATGCGAAGAAAGTCACCTGTCTCAATTGACCCACTGGGCAATGCCTCTACACTTTCAACGGTAGCGGATCCATTGGATTCCAGCACCAATTCAAAAGGATTTACATTTTCAAAATCAACATCTGCATATGTAAAACCAATGCGGACAGGTGACTGTGCGATTTGGAATTGTACATAACCGTTCGAATTTCCTTCAATAAAATTTGTAGATGATGCCCCAGCATTATATCCATTGGATCCACTGATTTTTTCGATTCCACCATTCCCGTTTGCTTGGACCGTTCCACCACTTGTCACAGTATCACTTCCTACGGTAATCTCTGTTAGATTTGTCCATTGTACTGCGGCAACGGTTAAATCATTTGTTGGAGGAGGAGTCTGCGCACCTAGGGCAACAATTTCATTTTCTGCACTTGATAATCGTGTATCAAGGTTCTTCAATTGAGTACCAAGCTTTGTTCCAATCTGTGATAAAATATCAGTCATCAGTATTTATAATTTATTCCACCTTCAAAATAACTTTTATCTTTTTTTAAGTGTTCTGGAATTTGCAACCGTTCTACCTTCAAGTATTCTTCAAAAAAATATTGAAATGCATCAGAGTCATTATTCTCCTGTGCTGATCTGATTTCATTCAAATACATAATTTCCAGTTTTTTGTTTTCCTTATCTTTGATTAATAATTTTTTTTCTGTGGTGGAAATGGAACATCCTGTGAGCAAAATTATAAGTATCCATCTCACGATAGTGCTGTAGTAAATGCTGATTCAAAAGATGCGTAATTTCCTAGCGATACATTATTAATCAATATATCTGATCCACTGCCTACTTTTAGCTTACCTGCCTGTACAATTCCTACTTTAAGATTTGCATCTGCGGTTCCTTTTTTTAAGTGAAACAAATCATTCCCATCGTCCCATATAAACTGTGCCTTATCTAGAACCGCACCAGCATTATCCTTTCCACGATTGATTTGAATACCCCCAGTCTGTGCAGTTTCGGATCCATCACTTGCGGTCAGATTAACCTCAATGATATTATCCTCCACCTCAACAGTCTGCGTGTTTAGAACCGTGCGAGTTCCTCCCACAGTTAGGTTGCCAGTAATCGACAAATTCCCAGATGCATCAAATGAAGGTGCGCCAGATAGTAAACTATATGGAATTGTTCCTGCACTTAATGTTCCGACAGTAGTTAAATTTGTTGATCCAGCCCAAGTGTTCACTGCAATGTTCTGGACATTGCCAAGACCAACTTGGCTTTTATTTACGCTATGTGGATTATCTCCACGATTCGCATGATTTGAAATAGTAGTATTTACTGCCTTAATCTCAGTACCTACTTTTTCCCCCACTTTGCCTAATATATCTGTTGCCATGATTTTCCTAATTTATGATTGTTTCTGCAAGTCCCAGTTCAAAAGAAATTTCGTTTCCGTACTCGCCTCTAATTATATCAAGTCCTGCACCATCGACATAGGGCAGATCATTCCAAGAGGTAAATCCATCACCCACTTTAAGCCTGCCTCCACCACCAGTGCCATCCTGCTCGTTTAGAACAACTCCAATCTCACCTTCTTGTAAGGCTGGATTGATTTGACTCCAATTAAATGCAGTATCTCTACGAAGTTTTATTCTTCGAACGCTCATGCATTCCCTCCATCCAGATCAAATGCCGCAACATAATCTGGGTCTGAATTTGCGGATCCACCATCAATGACTGCATCCACAAAATCTGTGTTTGCTATCGCTACCCATCGATTTGAAATTCCATTGTATTGAAGGATAGAAAAATCTGCTGGATTTGTCGCATCCACATCTGTCACATCGTTAAGAGTAACGCTGCCAGCTGCTGGTAATCCATTTAAGGATCCAGAGATGTTTTCGATTTCTGCATTTGTAATTTTTAAAGAATCATACTCCGTAGGAAATATAACTTCTGGAGTTGCTGCTGCCGCAAACCGTGAAGGATTTAATTCTACTCCAACAACAGGAGGAGTAATTCTGACTTGTCCATTAGTTGCCATAATCTGCGGTTCCTCTTCCACCGTGAACAAATGCTTCTAATGACACTGCTTTGTATTCCACATCTCCACCAGCATTCTCAATGTCCACTGAAGCTGAATAACCTCTTTGTCTAATATTAAATCTAGACAAGGTATTCACGGAGCCTGTACCAGTCGTTTTCTTTGATAGAACTGTTACATCTGGTGCTTTTGTATGGACCTTGATCGTAATACTGCTGTCACCATCAGAAGAATAATTCAGAGACCCTCTTACAAATTTTTTAAGATCTCGCATTTGCAGTGCGTAGTCCCTAGTCCGTACCCTGCTTTTTATTAAATTACCATCATCAGTGCTAGAAGAGTTATACTTAAAAAGTTGTGTTTTCGTTAAAATAAATAAATCTGGTCCAAGCGTATTTATATCCATTATTTCAAAATTCTCATCCTCAAAAAAATCAATGGATTCCCAGACAGAGTTTAAGGAATTATAAATAGCTATACAATTCGGACGCTCGCTAGAAACAGGCAAAGCAAAATACACTCGGTTACGATGGTATTTGACAATTGCTTTATCTATCGCATCCAGATTGACGGTCTCCATAAATGGGGTAATCGGTTTTGATAATGGTTCTTGATCTAAAGTAACTTTTGAAATTGCTAATCCGACTCCTTTTGCAGGATCTGAAGAAGGAACTAAAACTTGGATGTTGCCTTCAGATGATACAAAGTAGGTGTAGGATCCATTCTGCGCAAATGCACGGTGACCTGCTATTCCATACTGTCTGGTAATTTCATAGCTCGCAGAATTACCTTCCAGTGCGTGGACCGCATTCACGATATGAATGGATTCTTGATTTAGGACCAAAACCTGTGATTCCATGAACGGTGCAAATCCAAGAGTGATATCACTTGTTCCTTTGTTACAGAAAAAAGTGTTTATGTTCATAAACGAATTCGAATCCAGAATATCAGAAAACGCTACCGTGCTTGGCGAATCAGCATAGAAGGGTACAACCAGTCGATTTGCAAAATACATACCAAAGGGTGCGTCTGGGCAGGCAAAGGCTTCTGCGATGCCACTAGTCGGCAGCAATGGCAAATCTGAGACTCTTGTATTCGGAACACCGTCCCAAACTTTTGGTCTTCTGTCTTTGGAAAATAAGATTACTTGATTAAAGGCTTGAATGCCAAAAACTTCATCGTTACTAGAAAATGCAGAATCTAGTGTTTCGTTAATGTTTGCATAATCTGACCAATTATAATTTGCATTTTGCCAAGCACCCTCGTTTCGATCTAGGGAAGACGGGATATCAGTGTATCCATTTCCAAGGATTCCTGTTGCTGTAATGATTAGCATATCCTCACGGTTATTGATTGGATCTAAAAATTTTACCAATGCCTTTGCGTCCGCAACCGTCTTTAATGCCTCTAGTCCTTTTCTGGATGTGATTACTCCTTGATCAATTCTAACATTTTCTGCTATTTGCAAAAATCCAGCTTGCAGCAGGACAGGTTCACTTTGCTGATCTAAGCCACGAAAAGCTGGGTCACCATCTTCAACAAATGGATCATCTAATTGACCATGTGACCTAAATCTTGGCATTATTTTTTCTTACTCTCTTGGTATATTTTAACACCCATATAGATAATAGTCATAAGACCAGCAACAATTCCAATGACCTCATGATAGGTTCCACTAATTGTGGCAAGGCTGCCTCCTATGCCTGCTAATGCTACCCTGTCCATCAGAACAAAATATCTAGGCAAATTATACCGATTACTAAAATTGCAAAAATTGTTATCATTTTATTTCTTTTGCTAAGTGCTTGGAATTTTTCTTTTATTAAAAGTAAGTTTTTCATTTATCTTGATATGGTCTAAAAGGTGGACGAGTTTGTTTTTTTGCTTCTGTTATTGAACATTTACGGGCAACAAATATTGGGACGATTAAATAAATTCCAAGAAATGCTGCTGCCACTAACAAGATTTTTTTTACGGTTGAAGTGAATTGCTCAAAACCAGTTTTGTGTGAGGCAAGCCCAGCCTCTACAAGTGCCGATACATCTCCGTGAGTTAGACTTGCAATGGTCTCTTTTGCCTCTGCAACCTCTTCGTTTCCTCTTGCAACCTCCCCTACTAATGCACCTCCAGCGGAGGACAGACCCACAACGACTGGACCTGCACCTACTGCTGATGCGGTTACAGCAGCTGCCCCTGCCCCTGCTGTTGGATACCATTGTCTAAGGGAGCAGCCAGTAGATAAAAACAAACATAAAAAAAGAAGCCTCATGCGGCTCAATCCATCGTGATTGTAAAACCACTAGCTGGAACTTTAAAGATGTCTCCATTCTGAATATTTGCTGATGCATTTAATGTTGCAAAAAGCAAAAGATTCCCACCTGTGGCAGCATCATATAAAGCAATATGTGTCACCGTACCCCACGCACTCCCTGCATCTGCAAATGTAAAAGCAGATGAGTTTGTTGCAGTGCCTGTCGATCCGATTGTAAAAGAACCTTGCCCACTGGATCCAACTTGCACTCTCGCATAGTTTGTTCCAGTAACTTCGGTTCCTCCACCAGAATCTGATGGTGATGATTTCAACAACCCTATGTACGGTTTTCCAGAAAAAGTGACATCTGTTCCACCAAGCAATCCAGTAAGGAATTTTTCTTCTAAATAATTAGATGCCTGTGCCATTTCTTATTCCCTCCTGTGATTAGAGTGTTGATATTACAAATGAAAATAATTCCTCATATCGAAGGGCATACTTAGTGTAAGGCACCAAAGTAACTCCTTCTGGCTCCTCTTCTTCACTGGAAAGTTTTTCGTAATTTTCTCCATTTTTTTGGAACCTACCAGTCGCAACTCCATTAATGTAAACTTCATGAACATCCTCTTTGCAGAAAACCCCATAGTCTCCAGCATCAAGTCCAGCATCGGAAAAAGCTTTTTCTACTTCCTGTGCAATAAAACCAACATGTGTTCTTGCATTCTCCTCGCCCTTCATCGCAACAGCACTTTTCAGCTTATATTTTTTGACTAGGCTTTTTAATGAGGAGGCAACTGTTTTTTCTGTTTCAGACAAAGATTCAATATTTTGTTTTACTTTTTCGTCTGATGTAACCGTTACCGCATTCTCAGATGCGATTTGGTGCCAAGGGTCAGTCTGACTTCCTAATTCCATAAATGGAATACTGGGCATCAAGCCTCGCACTTGTGTGCCGTTTCCAACCGCTAAAAACATGCCAGATAATATTCCAACGGAACCTGCTCCACTTAATCCCGTAACATTTGTTTGTCCATCACTTGACTGAGTCGCATCTTCAACATGATAAAGAATATCGATTGCAGATTTGAATACTCCTGTACCGTCCACATTTTCTTTTTGCAGTTGAAATGCGTCTTGCACTTGCTCAAGGTTTCCATTGATTTGCTCCCATTCTTGCGATGGCATCGATCCAGTTGTTCCCCTGTTCGTGTTACGGTAACCCAGAATATTTCCACTGTAAGTATTACCCTCTTCTTTTATTGCCTTTTGCAAGGATACACCTGTTGCAGTAGTGCTTTCATTGCGGATAAAACTCCTTACAAAAGCATTGTTTTTGATAGCCCTGTAATTGAGGTTTGCAGAAGTGTCAGAATATAAAACCAACTGGTCAGTTTCAGATCCTAATGCAGTAAGAACATCCAAGGTATTTATGGGACACAACTTTATAGCCGCACCGATTTTATACATTCCAAAAACTGGATAACTTCCAAGATCCGAATAAGCTGCTCCAGCACCATCGGACCCGTAAGTATTAGTGAAGGTATCAAACTCAAGCATTTTTGCGGCTTGTGTGAAATCTTCTGTAAAGACATTTGAAACTAAACTACCGCCAACTACACCAAAGTTCCATACTGAGCCTGCATGCGTAGCAGGTACATCCTCATGGAAATAAGCGGCTGCGGTTGCACCTTTCAAAACTATTGAAGCATCTCCACCTTCAGTGGTTTGTTTAGATTCAATATTGATGCCTGCCTCTGTGTTGGAAACAATTGAAAGCTGCCCCTGTGACGCTGATGCCATTGTGTTTGCACCACCAATTCTTAACTGTGGACCTCCATCGGCTGCTGCACCAGCAACTTCGACTAAATCAGAATATCCTGTTGCATCAACTCCATCTGTACCATCAGTTCCATCAGTTCCATCGGTTCCATTAGTTCCGTTGGTTCCGTTGGTTCCGTTGGTTCCAGCTTGTGCAAGGATCCCCCAGAAAGTTGTATTAGTTGGAGCGTTACCAGTTGTGCTTTGTTTGGCAATGTAACTGGACCCATTAAAAACGACAACATCGTCTTTTACATAAGCAGTGCTGGCTGAATAAGTGCCTCTGTAATCAATGTGCGGCACCCCAGTAACAGTACCAGTAACATCGAGCGTACCATCTACTTGAACACCAGAAGAAGAAACTTTTAATGCTGATGTGGTGCCTTCACCGTCTTCGACATTTCTTAATGTTCCATCTACTCCGTTATTAGAATTAGATACCTGTAGTAAATCTTTATAAGTATCTTTGATTGCCCGTCCTTGTAATGTAGCCATATCTAGCTTGCCTCACAATTATTTGATTTTTGTGACCAAAGCGAAGTTTCACCACTCCAGTCTTCTATTAAGTTTATATTTACAGTATTTACTGAAATTGAAATTGTTGCAGATGCATTGCCTTGAAGGATTGATCCAGCAACAAACTCGGACCATTCAACATCTGCATTTTGCCATTCGATGTTTGATGACCAGCCTGCGGTGCCAACCGTTACAACTGTGGTAATGTTTGCATTTGCAGTTCGCTCGAAAACTTGGGCAGTAAACTGGCTTGCTGTACTGGTATCTTCTTCATCCCAGTTAACATCCATGAACTCCCAAAATATTGTTGACTCATAGTCTGCGGTTCCGACAGATGCATTAAGTTTTACCGAAGCATCCGCATTTCTTTCAATTATTTTTGCCAAGAAAGGAGTCGATATAGATTCTGGTGCATCCCAGTAAACATCCATATCTTCCCAGTTTTGCGGTAGTTCAAAGTTTGCAGCACCTGCATCAAATCTAATCTCAACAGATGCACTTGCTTGTCTTGCAAAATTTTGATCCGATTCAACCGAAGAACTGACACTTATCAAACTGGACGCAGTGCCAACTTTTATGCTTTTACCTTCAACCAATCCAACTGCTGGAGTTGTTGTAAACATGGTTAAAGTTCCAACAATTCCAGCAACTGCTCCCAAAACTAATGAGCTAACTTTAATTAGAGAATTTTGTTTAGCCTCGAAATCCTGTCGAGAAATTACTCTGCGAAAACCTTGTCCCGTAATCCTCATGCTATCAATCCTTTGAATCCACGGTCCTGCTGATGAGCTAATTTATCGACTTCTCTAACTAAAGTGTCTAAGGCTAATTCCCCCTGTAGGACTGCTTTTTCATTTTGCCCGTCTGATATTAAAAACGAGCGATACGCATAATTTTTAATTGCTGGTGCTAAATAATTTAACACTTCTGCCTCTGGCTCATCTGATGAATAAACAGGTGGTTCCTCCCTAAATTTTACCCAGACATAATTGGTTTCTGTGTGAAGATCTACATAGATGCCTTCCCTGCCATTTTGGAAATTCATGGGAGGGGCAGAATAATATCTTGGATCTTCAGCATGTACGCTAAATACAGTACCAATTATTTCTTCACCTTCTTGCTCATATCCAATAAATCTCTCAAAGGTAGTGTCTACTTTTTGCCAGTATGTACGATTATCAATATTGATTCCGTTTTGTGAGAAATTTACTAGGTACAAGCTTGAATCTGGTGCATTTGCTGGCATCCTACCTAGCTGCGCAATGCACACATAAATTTCATCTTCATATGAAACCAGAGATCCGATTTCATACAATCCTGTTTCCTGCCAAGTATCTGCGGTAAATATGTCACCCGTTTCATGCCAAACAGTTGAGTCTTCTGGATTCTCACCCGTACCGTAAATAAAAGGATCATTGTCCCAACTAATTGATGGACCCTGTGACCTATCCCAGTTTTGCAATTCTATATATGAATCGTCCGCAAATTTTTTAAAATATTTATTTTGGTAATACACAATATCACCAATTTCATAATCTGATCCTTCATCCCATTCTGGACGAAAATATCTTTTTTCTACTCTCGTAGATTCTGCCCAAGGATAATAATTCCAAATAAAACTGACTGCATCGTTTATGAACTCCGTAAACTGGATTTTTTCATGAGCAAGAATGTTTGCAGGATCAATCCCTGCAATTGCAGCCAATCCCCTTTCAACTTGGGAGTATGGTATTGTGCGCATTATAAAGCCAGATTTGCTGACTTACTTTTAATTGTCACAAGGTCACCAAATCTTTTCTCCAGCCAATCTAAAAAATTTGTATCCTTCCAACATTCGTAACCCAGCTTGCCTCCCCAAAAGTGATAAACTTCTGGGCAAACTTTAAATCTTAATCTTCCAAAAGGAAGGTTTTTTCTTTCACCCCTTGAGACTCTACTTTCAGCCTCCATGAGTTTTTTCTGTTCGTTTTCAGCATTAGCTAGCTCAGTGCGAAAGATGTCGGCAAAACTTCCCCACAAGTCTTTGGTGATGTCTACCCCATCTATTTTGACTTCTTCCGCACCAAGCATAACTAACAACTAATAACTATATGAAACTAAATCTTAGGAAAGCGTGTACTTACCGTGATCCAATCCACCAGAATAAGATTTCAAAGAGAACACAGACTCAATAATTGAGCGAGGTCCACCCCCAAGATCTGGTAATTCACGGACTGAAGTTTCTTCTGCGAATGCTGATTCAAGCTGTGCCATGTTCAAAATGAACAAGGTATTCTGCCCTACTGTTGGATCATAGGCACCACTACTCCGTGCGTCTTGCTCCAAGAAACTGGATAAGTTGAGCGTTATTACGCCAAAATCACTTTCGATGATGTCAACTGAAGCAGCCAATCGTCCTTCATCAGTGTCACGGTTAGAAACAACAAGGTTGTTGGTTCTTGGAGTGAATAAGGTAAAGTTCGATATTGTTTTCTTAACCGCAGTGCCGCAAAGACCGTAAAAAGTCTTATCGGATTCTCCAGTTTGCTCATAGATGCTTTGCAAGATGTCACGCAAATCTTCTTCCGTTGCAGAAGCAGCAGCCGAAGTTCCAATGGATCCAGTTGGAGTAAGGAAATCAGTTGGCACTGGCAAAGTTGCTTGTGCTGAAGAACTGATCCATTTTCCAAGTCCACGGGTTTGATATGGTGCGGAAGAGGTTTCCTGTGCAGTTTCCTGCGAAGAACAAAGAGTTGCCTCAATATCACGCTTGTGAGCAACCAGTGCTTTGGCGATACTATTAGCCATTTCTTTTTTGTAACCTACTCCAGCAATATCAGAAGTCATGTTTGCTAAACGAGAAACTTTTGGTACTCGTCTGGCATACTGCAAATAAATGCTGCACTTTGTGCGATCATCATAATTCTCGAAATCGCTTGAAGAAATATCTTCACCGTCAATCGGAAGTGCATCGCTTACTCCACTACTATAAGTTGCGGTGCGTACTAAATTATCTTTATGCTTGTCTAAGCCCCACTCCACAAATGAATTTTTGGGTGCGGCACCTTTTTTGACTTGCGACATGAAGGGACAGGACTTCCTGTCCACAATGGTCATAAGGTCACTGAGTGACTCTCTTTTAAGGGATTGATCCCGTTCTACTATTCCAGCCATTTTAAATTTCTCCTATAATATTGATTCAATGTATGAGGATGCATCTTCTACTGAACCAGATGAGGCTTGCTGAAGAAGTGACTTTTTACTCACTCCCTTTTTGCGAACTACTGAAGGACTTGCTCTGCTTGGAACTGGTGCTTTGGGTGCCGCAGATTGCTTGACTGGCTTCTGTGCCTTCCTAGCGTTCACGGTCTTTATCCCTTCAATTGCGTAAGCAACAGTAAGCACTGCATACGGATCACGATTATAATAATCCTTGATGTATGGATTTGCATTAAGCACCTGCTGGATTTCCAACATTTCTGGGCTTTGCTTATCCTTCATCCACTCAAAAGTTTGCATAGCAGTTTGCCTGTTTTGTTCTTTCTGCTGAAGTCTTTGTCCTGCCTGTGGTATATTTTTTCTAAGATCTCGGTCTGTCTCAACCATCAATCTTCTCGCTTGTCCGTATTCCACTTCATGCTCGGCTCCCGTGATGTCAGTGTATTCACCTCCGTCTGGATTTTCTATTAGCCAATCCCTTAAATGTTCAGCCTCTGCTTCACGGGCTTGAAGTTCCTTAAAATCTTTTACTCCATCAAATTTTTCCAAACCTTTTGTATCTGGAACTACTTGATTCGGTGCAGATTCTAGTTCAGCAATCTTTGCTTTTAATTCTTCTGCTTCTGCTTCCGCATTGTTTCTTGCTTCAATTAATTTACCAATGCGTTTCTTAACTCCATCAGACTCCTCCAGTTTTGGTTCCTCTAGAACTTCCTCCTCTACTTCTTCAGTAGTAATCGGATCTTCTGTCGGCTCCTCAACCTGTTCTGCAACCTCTTCAGTTTCTTCAGTTTCTTCTGCTTCTACTGGTTCTGGTTCTGAATTTGCACTCTCAAAGAACGAAGATGAGTCCAGTCCTGCTGCCTCGGCAATATCGCCAATGCTGACAATCCTGTTGTCATCGTTTACTTCATTTTCTTCTGCTTTTAGGGATGCGATCCCATCTGAATCTGCCATAGGTTTTTTGTCTCTGACGGTGGAACTGTACTCGTTGTATCCGCAACGGACGGGTTAATGTTAACCTAAATTGAGCCTATGCTTTGCAGTCTAACAACTCTTACTTTGGAGTTGAGACTAATTGCATCAAAGAAACCTATACCAAACTTTTCTGGTTAATTGTTTTTGTTCCCTGTTCCATTGAGAACCCTTAAATACTTGCGCTTTTCTTTGTTTAATTAGCGCCCTTAAATATTGATGGGTTCTTGTTTTTCCAAATCCACTTTTTTCTCTAAATTGATCTGATGTAAACCAATCATCTCCCTCTGGAGTTTTTTCACCAATCTCCTCGACTTGCTGGAGTTTCTTTGCCCAATTTATGCCCACTTGTATTCTCCATCAAATTTCTTAGCAATATTAGCCTGCCAGCTTTTATTTGAAAAATATCCATACACCCAGCCCGTTTCATGAGACAATCGATTAACCTTCGCACGGTTCCATCCCATCTGTGTTTGCGTTAAACAACCAGCACTGATAGCCGCACCTCCCTTGTGCCTTGGTATTGAAAACATTTGTACCGAATGAATATGCCCGTGAACACAGCATCCACCCTGCTTTGCAAAAGTAAGAGCATGTTGCTTACAGGCAGAAACTGCACCGTGATAATATCCGTGAACAAATGTCATGATCCCTAATTCCAGCACTCCTGCGTCAACACTGTAGGGCAACATCTTACATTTTAATTTCCTACATTTGCTAGTAATATCTTTAATTCCAGAACGCGCGGTATCCCGTACTATTCCAACGGAATGCTTTTCTGCGGTCTGCCACAGTCTGTCATCATGATTTCCGAGCAGAAAATAGTGAGGCTGCCAATTAGTTAAAAACTCCATGCCTGCTTCTACATCAGCTTCCATGCTGGCATTTTTCTCGGCAGGATCCGCGCCACGCATTAAAGGTGAGAAGTCAAAAAGATCCCCACCGAAAATTCGGACATCTGGTTTAAACTCTTCCGTAAATTTATGAAGAGCAGAAACCGTTTTGGCATCTTGTTTGTCTCCGTGTAAATCCGAAGCAAACACAAATGATTTCATTTTATCTTTTTCGCTTCTTGACCGTTGCAGCTTTTACAACTTTCTTTTTAACGACTTTTTTAGCTTTTTTTGAATGTCCGTAATGTGATGGCATAATTTTGTCCTCTATGATTTTTTATGTTTCCTTGCAAATGCTCTGGCGGCTTCTTTTGATCCAAATCCCCACTGTTTTAAAGCTAGTGCCAATCTGGTTGGCTTGCCTTTCTTGTCTTTCATCGGTCCAGCCATTCCACCAAATCTTCCTGCAAAACTAATTCGTCTTGGATTAGTTCCACTCCTTACTGGTGCCTTAACACCGAAATGTTTTCTTCCTGCTGCTGATAATCCACCCTTTGGATTCTGGTGGACCTTGCGCATGGATTTTGCTTTGGTTCTAGGCATTTCTTTTTTTTGCAGTCTTTGCTGCTCTGCGAAAATTTGCGGCAGTAGGCGCACCCTTGCTTCCAACTTTCCTCATTCTCTCTCCACTGCCAGCTTTTATTCTTCTACGCTTCGCATGAATGTTTGCGTACAAGCCTCTTCTTTTTTTTGTTCTAGGCATCATCTTCCTCCTCTAAGTTAATATCTGATTCAAATTCTACAATATCTTCGTTGATCCATTCATTTACATCTTCCGCAACAATTTCACAAATGCGCGTATCCTCAATGTCTGACTCGTCAATCCATCGATTCAATAAAGCACGATGCTCATTTTTAAATTTTTGTTCAGCAGTAGCTTTCATTTTTTGTACTCCTCAAGCCTAGCTTTTAATCCACTGATTGCATCGACTCTGCCTGCTGCATGAGCAAATTGAGTTACATTGTTTTTTGGATCCGAAACATCATTTACTGCATCTAGAAGAATATTATCTAGCACTGCATCAAGTGCCTGCCATAACTTGGCTCCTTCTCCAACTTCCTTGAAAATTCTTGTGATATCCTCGCCACTCATGGGATCTGGATACTTGACGAGTTTGGCTTTTTTTTGCCAGAACATCAGTATCCTCCCTGCCCCATAACTGGCTTGACTCCTACTCTTCCAATCTGTGCGTTTTCTTTTTGCTGCATACCAAATTGTAAATACTTAATTCGATTATCTGCCAATTGTTTGACAAGTGGATTCTCATTCATTTTCCGCTGGATCTCCTGTGATTGCTGAACTATTTGCTGGGCAGTTTGAGAACGAAGTTCAAAATTTACACCTTCTTTTGCCACTGGCTCAATTTCGTTTGCAATCTTAACCCAGCTACTTTGTTCATCATCAATTTCTTTCTGGGCAGCAGTTTGTTTATCCATCACCACTTGCTTTGCCAGCATTGGATCAATTGATTCAGCAATAATTTCAAGCAATTTATTTCGGTCCAACGCACCTGTCACATCAAACTGGGTAAGTTTCGTAACCGCATCCAATTTCTTTTCCATGAACTCTGGATTCAAAGTATCCACTGAAAACCTAAGAGATAAATCAAATCTACCCTCAATGTCTTCTTGCTGCATTGCGATTTCTTCCACTGGTCCACCAGTAATACGGGCAACGAATGCTGGATCCAAATACTGCTGACACAAAGACAATGCCTGTGACAATGCTTCCCTCCATGAATCCAACCATCTATTCACCATGCACTGCTGGTAAAGCTGACGGGCTTCTGGCTTCTCTGGATTTCCAAAGTATCTCTCTGCGTCCGCTATGGCTGCGGATTCTGCCTCCATTGAACTCTGCGACAATGGTGGAGGTTGCAACCAGCCCAAATCGTCTGGTCTGGTAATGGTAATCTGCGAAGCAGGTTGAACCAGTAAATTTAATCCACCCCGTCTGGCATTTACCAGCAGTGGCGGTATGACTCCAATTTGACTTGCATCATTTCGTAAATCTCTCTGGACCTTTGCCTCGTATTGATTTGTTGCAACCAGTTCAGAAATTCCTCTGGAGTCAAATATGGACCTAGATAATCTTTCTCTGGTAAAGAGAACAAAAGGCATTTGGTTGTGACCGTATTCTAGGATTTCATGCTTCCCGTAAAGTTCTGGAACATGGGATGAAAATGCTGTGCAGTAGATTGCTGGCACATTTGTATCCTCATCATATTGCCTCTGATAAGCATAAAAAATTTCGTACAGGTCATTGAAGTCACCTTCTACTCCCTTGCCCAGAGTATGAACCCCAAGTTGAATAGGATTGCGATAATCATATTCCGCAACTCCAGACTGTCCCTCAGATTTCTCCAGAATTGCCTCAACAAATTCTTCACTAAATCCTTCGGTCATTATCTTGTCCCGTAGCTCGGTTTCCGATAACCATTCCCTACGCATTATCACCCTAGCTCGGTCCAGCTCGGTGCAATTTGCATCCACAAAAACATCCTCGTACAGTCTGTGGGCAACAAATCTCGGACGGTTTTCATGAATAGATGGAGTGGGTAATTTAGTTTGCCCAGTTTCTCTAAATTCTTGGAGTCCCTTTTTTAACACCTTTTCCTTAACACCAACAAAAACCTGTGCCATCAGTGCTAAAGATTGTTCCTCCATATCTGGATCCTGTAAGACCGTCATGATTTGTTGGACAGCAGCTTCATCTCCTCCCTGTTGAGTGACCATTTGCACAACATCCTGCATAGAAAATGTTTTCATCCGCATGATGGTTTCCTGCTGCCAATAAACACCAAGTACACCAATCGCTGGGGATCCAGAAAACATTTCCTGTGCTAGAATTTCAACTTCCCTGCGTAGTTCTGGCAACATTCTTTGCTCTAAAAAATAAGCAAGGCAATCCCTCCAGTAGGCTGCCTTTTTCTGATCGCTTGTTTCGATACCAGAAACAGACATATTTGATCGGAAAAAAGCTTCCGAAACCATATGTACATGTTCATTGATTAAGCGATCAGCAAGTCGCATATGGATGTCTGATGCACCCTCCCAAGGTATTGGTCTGTGACCGATAAATTCCTCATGCTTTCTCCCATCGTCCGACTGCCCTTCCCAGCGAGCATATCTTACATCATCATAATCATCTCTCCTGCGAAGATTTCTGCCAGCGTCTTCAAGAATATCTGTTAGCTCAGACTGCAACTTTGATACATCTGGCTCATTGCTGGCTTTATTTTTATCTGAATCGTATTCGTACCTCATGCAGGTGCCTCCTGCTCAAGTACATTGACCTCAATATCTTTCTTAACAAAAAAAGCACGGGCATTCTTGCGAAAGTATTTAGGTTTTAAGATCCCATCTTTTACTAATTGGGTCATTTCATGGTCTGCTAGTCCCAGCCAATTCATGACCTCCCTTCGTCTCAAAAGGGCTTTGTTAGGTTCATTTTTTCCTGCCATTGCAGGAATTACCCTACAGGCAGAGAACCGTCAAGTTTTTTTCTTTTTAATTCTGACTAGTTTATCAATTGCTTTTCCCATTCCCTGCTTATCCTTTTTTAAGATGTGAATGGTTTCTGGTAAAACACGGGTGCGCAATTGAACCCGTCTTAGGTGATCTGGTAAGGGGGGTCTGCCATCTTGGTTGACTCTGGGTCCACCCCAACCCAGCTTGGGCTTGTCTTCGTTTTCTTCTGTCATGTGACATCATTGTGTATCTTGTTTCCCAGAATGCAAGGAGCAAATCGAGTTGTTTTGAGAATCTATTATTATGCAATTACCCTTCATTAAATCTCTGTAACAGAGATGAATAAAGGGATCATCCTTTCCTATGAGAAAGGGAACACTGAGAATAGAGCAAAATCTTCTTATTACTTGTACTCTAAGATCACTCACGGGATTTTGCCTCTAATGCTAGATCAACTAATTTTTGACCAAGCTCTCCTGCTTCTTGGATATTATCAAACCAGAGAAATGCCTCGAAAGTTCCATCTCCAACTTTAATGTGATCTATCTTATCTTGCAAGCCGCCATGTGAAACTTGGTGATCATGGATTCCGACTGGGATCTCTGCTAATGTTTTACCACTCCAGATTCCAAACGCTTCCGAATGGGCGCTCCTATTTTTGTGCTGTTTTACTATTTTCATTATTTTGTTTTATTGAGTTAGTTGTTTGCAACGATCAAGGGCATCTACCCAAGTGTCTATGTACACTTCTTGATCTTCTAAATTTAAAGTCTTATCGTTTTCGATGTAAGCAGGGTGATTAAAATCATAATGTAAATCATGGGCATTGATTATCCTGCAAGCTTTTGCCTTGGCTTGTTTTTCTGCCTCTATTGTATTCGCAGCTCTTTGCTTTTGTTGCTTCAAAAGGTTGACATCTGCTTTTGCATTTTCAAGCAATGTGTCAATCTTGCTTTTGGTTTCCTCTAGTCCCAAAGCATACTCTTCAGCATTAGCCAACTCACTTTGTAACTTTTTGTATATATGTGTCTGGGCTACTATTTCTTCGTTTAGCTCAGAGTTTTTTGCTAGGTCTTGTGATTTATATTTCATTGATGTAATGCGATTTGTACACGGTCCCAGAAAAGCTGGAACCTTGGGTTTATTGTTTTGCGAGCAGGAGCATAGGTTGCCCGTTCTGCTTGCGGAAAGAATACGATATCGGTCTCACCAAACTGGCTGGCAGATAAGTCTATCTCGCCAAGACCAATTTCATTCCAGTAATGCTTTACATTATGGACCCTACCTGTGCGGATCTTGCCGCCAAGTAATTGCTGGACCGCATATGCTACGCAACCGCAATGATTATGAAGTGGACCGTGCTTATCTGGGTTGTAATCCCCGTAAGCAGTGTCCGCAGATGCTGCATACTTGAATGCCGATACGAAAAGTTGTAGTTTATCAATCATTCAAATTTATATTTTCTGATGACCTTGGTTTTACGGTCTGGTGATTTACTTATCATTTGGGTCACTTGATAGCCCCGTTTTGTGTATTGACGGGAAAGTGTTTCGCTGCCGCCTAGCCTGCGGAACCAAGGTGCCGCATCAACTGCATTCCTGTGTTCCTCGTATGTAACTTCCTTCGTTTCCTCAGACTCAAGTTCATACACAGTCTTAGTGCCTTCCTTGAGAGTGAATATTTGGTGATGTAATGTAATTCTCATTTGGATAATAATTCCTTTGCTATGGTGAATAAAAAAATGGTCACTGCGATTGCAGGACCGATAAGAATAAGGTGATCGTAAATGCTCATTTCCTTTTACGCTTTGGAGTAAAGGTCCAGATATCACGGATCTCATGCCGCCTGCCTTTGGTCATCCAGTCCTCAATATTGCCATCCTTGACCACAAAGACATGTCTGGAAGTCAAAACTATAACGGTATTCTGGGACAAGTATTCTGGTTCTTCCTTGAACAGGGTGCGAACCTGCTTGAAACGATACCCCCACAATGGTGCTTGGTCTAATTTACCGTACCGTTTAGCGACACGGACCCATTTTTTAATATTGAAGCCTTTGTTGAACTTGCGTCCTGCCCGTGACAAAATTTTCTGTGCGTCTTCAAACGCAATATTAGCAATAACTGAAAGTGCTATTACGGTGCAGGAATTGCGGTCACCTTTTCTATCTATGGTATTGTATGTTGTCATGATTTGAATCTAGTATATTGGGATGCAATAAGCAAGAATTAAATAAATTTATGACACAAGTTTTGCTTTGTCTCGGATCTCCTTGATTTGCTGAAAGTATTTTTCGTTATCAATGAGATTGGTAAGAAACAATTTGCAGGCTTCCAATTCCTTGAGACTTGCCCGTTTGCGGCTGGCTACACGGTTTGCAAATTTCTGGAGCCGCTTGCGGTCATCAATAATTGCCTGCTTGGTCTCTTGGTATTCTTTGTCACCCTTCCAGTTCCAAAGGATGTCTGCTTTAATTGGATTAATCTTCATAGATTGCACTGCTCCATCGATACATTCCCTCACTCCAGAACCCGTAATCTTTAAGGAAATTAATTTGGTTTTCATAATCTTCGTAGGATCCAGCCTCGTAAGAATAATCCATCGAAAAGAATGGTGCATGATCTCCACCTTCATGGAGGATGATCAAGGCGGCATTTTTACCGAAAGGCTCACCTCTGTCATTCCACTCCTGTGGCGAGTAGAATACTTTTTGTCCAGCGAACCAGTTGCGTTGTTCAGCTAATTTAGCTAAAGCCAAAGCCAGCTTACGGGCTTTGCGTGAAAGACCATTTGGGATGGTCCAGTTGTCTTTGTCGTAACTCATAATTTTTTTGCAGTTAAAATTCCCTGTTTAAGTGCTTTGCGATTCCAGTCGGTAGTTCCTACTACCAACCAATCCCATTCTTCGTCTTTGCCATGATTGGTACTAAAGCACCCAGTGCAAAAGATGACAGCTTCGCAGCCAAAATCTTCTGGATTTATTGTTTTGTCTTCGCTGTTACCAGCTTCCATGCACCACTGAGTTTTTATCACAGTGTGCGTTCCACGCTTACTGTCGAAAAATTCTCTGTTGTTTGGGTTAACCAGCTCAACCGAAAAAGTTTTTCCGTTTTTAGTGACTCGCTTGCCACTAGAGAATCCAAATCTAAATTCCCCTACGCTTTTGCCTTTAGTTCCGTTAGTAAAATCAAATATCTTCATGTTTATAATTTTGCATATTAGGATGCATAAAGCAAGAACTAAATAAATTTATGACACAAGTTCCGATTCAACCAAACTCTCGTAAGAATCTACCTGCTGCTGGCGGTATTCTTCGGACAACAAACTGCCCAGTGCGTCACGGGCTTGGCTATTGGCAACTTTATGCAAGTAAACCAATGGTAAGTCTTTTTCCCAGCCAGCAACTTCGACATTGTGCATGTAAACAAAATCTACATCTACCCACTTGCCATCTACCATTTTGTCGCTGTAACGAATGCCGATCTTGCGAACTTCCTTGCCTCCGAAACGCTGGCGAGCGCCAATCCAGAAAACAAAGCCGACATTGCCCTTGGCAGTCCTACCTTTGACTACCTTAACTTTGCTGGAAATTTGAACCTGCTGGCGATTTGCTTTCTCACGCTCAACCAAAGCCTTAAAATTTTCTTCGGTCATCAGCTTGTGGGCAGCTTCAGCGATTTCTGGAAGTGCATCCACTTTCGCAAAGCATCCGTCACAATTGAAGCGCGTTGTGGCAAACTCCACATGCTGCAATGAATCAGTCCCTGCATCATAAACTACCGCATACCAATCGGAATCATGGTAGCCATTGCGTTCGTAAGTGTAAAGGGTACTTCCGACATGGCTGACCTTGTCTTCGTAACCTCCGTTTCGGTATAAGCGTATCTGTATCATGTTTATAATCTCGCATATTAGGATGCATAAAGCAAGACCTAAATAAATTTTCTTTGTGTCATAAATCAATAAGTGCCTCCAGAGTCCAGAATTGCACTGTTTGGGTCTAAAAAAGTTGGTCCAGACAGGCAAAAATAACGCAAAGTATCAATAAAATCTTTTGAACTTCCATGCCTACCGTCATTTCCCGTCCATGTTGCGAGCGAAAATCTGAGGTTTTTACAATTTTCATGAACATATAATCTGGGGCAATTGATTGCTGTCATCTCTTCTTCTTCATTCCAGTCGAGCAAATCATTGATCAAAGTAACACCCTCTTCAATTCTGGCTCCGATACTAGGCTCAAAAAACATACCCAGATCTGCCATCTGATCTATGAGGGTAGTCATGCCAGATTTTGTTGGTGTAGGGGACGCTCCAAATCGACTGTCCATGATACGCAGGAAAATTTCTTCCCCATTTTCAGCCTCTTCTATCGTTTCTTTGTATCTGACCAGAGAAAAACCAAGTGGATCCTGTGCTGGTCCTTTATCACCATCTATCTTTTTTCCACTCACTGCCCACTCTCCCAGAAAACCAAATCCCTTGACAGGTTCCACTTGACTGGGAAATTCACGGTAAACATAGCATTTTCCGTCCTTGGCAACACGGACCCAGATCATTACCCAGTTTTTTCCGTGAGATGGATCACAAATCATATAATTTGTCCCTTCTTCTGGAATCTGATCATCAGATACTAGGTGATCCTGCGAAAAACGGGGAAACTGACCAGACTGGACGCGCGTGGGCAGCCCAAACGCTCGCATAAGAATTTTTGTCTTCGGATCTGCCTGCAAAGTGCGTTTTAGCTGCTTATAATCATTAAATTTATTCCATTCGGACCAAAAATAGATAATTTTTGCATTTTCTTTCAGAGGTTGCTGGATAATTGGCACTTTTTCTTTCACCAGCAGATCTGGATCTGCCCAGTCCCATTTTTCTGTGGTTGCACCCTGCAAATATTCTCGGACCGTAGGAGTATATCCAGTCACGGGAGTAAATGTAATCATCATTCCTCGCCAAGGATAACCTTCTGGATAATTTGGTGCTGGTCTTTTTGCTCTCGTTACGAGCCTAAATCTAAGCGCTTGGACATGGTCCAGACCGCAGAGTTCGTCCATCCAAACTAAATCCCATTCCGAGCCTTCCAAGATGCCAGAATCCAAGTTCTGTGAATAGTTACGAAAAAAGATTCGTGATCCATTCGGTGCAACGCAGCAAGATTCCGTAAATCCACCTTTCTTGGAAAAAGTCATGTTTGTAACCTTTCCTTTCTTAGCCGCTTTCCACTCACTGGGGATAAAGTCCCAGATTAATTGCTGCTGCTGCTCAACGCTGGTGCTGGCAGTGGTATGCATACAAAGCACATTGGCTTCTGGAATGTCATTTATGCATTTCACCACTCGCTTCGAAGCCCAAGTAGACTTTCCACTCCTGTTTCCCCCAAGTACCAGAAGCTCATCGACTTGTGAAAACTCATCATCAGCCATTTTCCAATGTGGCGGCTCAATTCCATTATGAAAAGGATCCTTTGCAGACTGTAGAATTAATTCTTCTCTCTTAGCTAATAATTCACTTAGCTTTTCTGGACCCATTTCCGCAGCCTCACTTTGCGTAGGCAATCGATAATAAGGATGTGGAGTAGGCTGAATCATTTTATCCTGCGTTCCAATTCCGCAAGGTAAAACCATGCATCTATGATTTCTTCTTTTATTGAATTCACCAAATCCTTAGATTTCATTCTGGCTAATCCCTTAGTGCCATCTGAATTATGCTCCAAGATACCTTTCAAGAATTTATCTCTGGCATTATATTCAAAATCCAACAAAGCCTCTTCCATAATTTCTTCGTCAGTTTTTTGGGTCAGCTTTTCATCACCCTCTAATGTCTCCCACTTACTCATTTCTTTTTCTTGGGTGCTTTCTTTGGTTTCGGCTGCGGTTTTATGATTGCCTTAATCAGCTTCATCATTGGATCCACCTGCCCCTGCATCTTCTGCTGCTCCTCCCATTGACGAACAATATTTTCGCTTTCTCTGCTCATTAGTATCTTCCTCTCCATCTTGGGCAGCGTCCAACCATTACCCAAATATTATTATGATCTTTGGACGGTCTGGCTTTAACCGTCATGCCCAGTAAAAAGTTTTTATTATCCTTTACCTTAATTCGTATATCATCACTCAAGATCATTCTCGGATTTCTAGGGATCTGGGTGACCTTAAAATCTTTTGGTTCTTGTGGTGCAGGCAATGGATCCGACAATTCCTGTACCAGTAGTCTTCTCTGGATAATATTTCTAACCTCATGCTCGCCTTCTGGATGATAAACAATTCGATTGCTCACCTTTATCCAGCAGGATGTCGATGTGGTCCCGTCCTTTCTCCAGCCAACCAACATTTTTCGATCAATGCCCAACTCTTCTGCCAATTCTTTTTCTGTCTTCATTTTACTTTCAAAAAATAATCAATATCGAAATAAACACATGGCTCTCGGTCCACTGACCAATTACGCTTGTGTGGACACATCCCACCCATTTTGACGGTAAAATCCTTAACCTTACTTGTGTCCACATAGTAGTCACCGTCCGTAAATCCAATACCAAGCAAAACTGGCAGGTGACTGGATGCGGCAAACATTCGACAGGCATTCCATTTCTTTAATCCGATCATGTATGTCGGATGAGTTCCAAACGAATGGGTGCGGCATTTCATCTCAACCAATGCAACCGTTTTACCATCCCTGTTTGCTGACCAGTCCAGTGCATATGCTGATGACAAATGCTCCATCTCGACTTTCCATGCCTTCTCCAGTCGGTGCCGAAAAAGATCTTCATTCCTTCTGGATTCATCTGTCTCCCTCGGTATAAAACTGGCAGTTTCCATAATCGTAAAAAACTTCAAACAGAGTGTTCAATGTAAGGACAACCTAGTAGGACTACACAAAACCTCTAGGTTTAGAGCAGAAATGCTCGCACCAAAAGCCCTTTGTTTAATGACATCCATTAACTCTATGCCCCTGTTTGAAGTTAAAATTTTTCTTTGTGCCAATCGGTCTCGATATATGGGGAAATTTGGACCCCCACCCCCCCCTCCGTGGCGGCAGAGGACAAGGAATCCTCTGCACAGCCGCATAAACACTGGGCTTCCGCTTGTTGCCGTACCATTACCGACCAAATCCATACCATTTTCCACCAAAAATGAGAGCATAACGGGTACGCGCGCGTGAGTGCAGGAGCCGCCTGCATGCGTCAACCGATTTATCTGCCATGTGGTGGGCATTTAATATCCTCCTCATTCCAAAGCTTTGCTAGGGCTTGTACATGGTTATCAATGTCATTCCAGCCTAATTCCTTGTTCCTTGCCTCTAACACCTTGTTACGAGCCTCCTGTAGCCTCATATAGTCCATTACCTTGCGTTCCCACATCTTACGGATCCTAGCGTTACCAATTTGTGCCAAAAGTATGCTCAGTGCCTCTTCTGCGTCTTCAAAAGTGTAGGACTGTACCTGCGGTAATTGGTCTTTGCCTGTCTTTTTCTGATCTGACAAAGATTGGTCTTTTGCCCGTACCGACATTTTTGATGATTTCTTTCTTTTTCCAGAATTCTTCATAACCTAAGTCAACTGCTATTATGTCCTGTTTTGTGAAGATGACTAGCATTTGGTCCCAATTGTCCACTGCTACCATTTTTTCGTCCCATGACAGGTTCATCATTAATTTCCTCCACTTCCACTTGTTTTGGTAACTTTTTTATAAGTTCACTAAATTGCTCTGGTGATAAACCTTTTTTGGTCACCTCAATTCTCTGGGTTGGTTCACCTTGAATCCTTACCATTGCATCATTAATAATTGAATAAAGTGCTGGCAATCGATGCGTAGGCACCTTTTCCAGTTCATTAATCATTCGATGTAATGCTTTATCGCTTAATAGCCGCAAATTGCTCTCTAGATGCCTTTTAAACTCTTCCAGAGGTAAATCCATTAGGGCATCTCTTGCCTCAATGTCAGAGTCCAGTAATGCGAACGGATGTTTCTTATCCATAATCACATCCACCTTATCCGAGATGATTTGATCAATTTTACCTAATTCTAGGTTTTTGATTTTCCTATCTGTAATCTTTGATCTGCCTGCCATCTTTTGAATCCCTTAAATTGATCAATTGGTTTTGAATGTCTAATAATGAGTCCTTGAGAATATCTTTCAGATTTGCATGGTTGCAGAAAGTCAGAGCCTTCTCATAAACCTTAATTTGATCCTTTAAAACCTCTTCAATCCTATCTTCCGTCTGAACTGATTTTATCATTTTTCTCCTCCGTTTCATCCTGTAGCTGATCAATATTTGTCACATATGGATAACAGGATTCCCGTAATCGATTCATTAATGCTTCCCCTCTTCTTTGATCCGTAAACAACTTGATAACATCTGATCGCTTTACTTGCGTTGTAATTATCAAAGGTAAATTTCGTGCCATCCTTTGCTCCACAATTTCAAATAAACCAGCCTGCATTGTTTCGGTCATTTTTTCCGCAAATAAATCATCAATTGCCAAAACTGGAACTGTAACCTGCTCCGTGACCCATCTCATATAAAATGAAGATCTCTTTGCATCCGTAAGGGCGGCATGAAATTGTCCAGCTTGAAACAATTTAAACTCTGTTCCATTTTCGTAGAGATGCCTTAGAAGCAAGCACATGGTCCTTGTTTTTCCCGTTCTAGACGCTCCGAGTATGTAAACACCCTTTTTGCCAAAAGACCATTTTTGAAGGGGTATGGTATCAAAATCCTCGGATTGATAACCATAACGCCACAGATCCCTTGCCTGCTTTGGAAGCTGATTAAAATCCGTCTCCAGATAAAAGGGTGGAATGTAATCCTCTATCTTGCCCGTAAGTGATCGATTTGTATTTTCTTTGAATTCACTTCTGGCTGCTCGCTCACAGCAGTCATCACAAACCACTATCTTTTTATTATTTCCAAAAAAAGCTAAGACTGATGATTTGTAGGGAACATCAATTCCGCACTCTCGGCACGGGACCACAATATCATCATGATCCACATCTGCCACGGTTGGAATACTATCTGCAATGTGTTGAGTCATATATCATCCTTTGAGAATTTAGTTGCTGGTTGTTTTTGCTCCTGCCCATTTAAGTTTTCATTATCGAAAACGAATCCACTCCACCCTTTTCTGATCGCTTCATGAAATCGATGCATCAGCTTTACTTCGCCTTCACTTTTCAGAACCTTATCGATATATCGCTGCTGGAATTTCTCAGCTGATTTGGTAATTGGTTTGCGAATTTCCCTGCGGTATTTCTTGTAAGCCAGCCATGAGCTTTCAACATCAGCAGAAAGAAAGGTAATAGTATTATTACTATTTATTTTATATACTTTATCATAATTAGATATAATGGAAGGCGCGCGCGAGGGAGTGGTTTTTTTGACCTCACTGGCAGGGTCATGCTTGACCTCATTATTTGTGGTCAGAAAATCTTTCGTATTGACCTCATGTGTAAGGTCATGCTTGACCTCACTTTGGATATTTGGCTTGTCACTCGAAATAGAAAGATGGTGCTGGATTAGGGTGAATTTCACCGCATCATTTAAGGATAAATCATAGATAGCAGCGAAGCTGCGAATATGATCCTCCAGCACCTTTGGCAAACGAAGTGTTAATTTACATTTGCCTGTATCAGTCATCAGAATGGCACATCCTCGTCCAATTCTGGATCTGTTGGATCATCTGCAACTTGCTCTGCAATTTCATCAATTGGTGCAATTGCTGGTTCAAGTTCAGCAGGATAAAACTTTGTAACCGTATCGAATCCACCATTATTTTTGCCAACTGCAATTTTAATCTCAGATCCGATCAATTCATTAAAATCATTTGTCTTGATTTGGTCTGCACTTGGTGCAGTCATTCCTGCTGCCTTGAAGATGTCTTGCACTCTCCAATGGGCTTTTGGAGTCAAGAACACAGAGTCATACAATGACTGTCCTGTCTCACAGGCTAATAATAATTTAAGATAAAAGTTTCCATTTCTGGTAATATATTCTTCTCCCGTATCTTTATTTGTGGTGTAAACACCTTTAATTTGAGCTATCATGATATTTTTAGTTATAGGTTTTTCTCTGCCAGCCAGTGACCCCAGATGTTGCCACAGACTTCCCAAAATCGTTCAATTACTTTTACTGGTTCACCAAAGTCCAATTCTATGCTGCCATTAAAATGTAAATAACCTACTGCGATAGGATTTGAATATCTTGGATCCAGTCCTGCCTTCGCAATGATGTCATCATAATGTGACTCTCTGGCAGCCTCTATTTTCTCCTCAATTTTTACAGGATCCTTGAGATTGCCAACCTTTACATTTTCTGGCTTGAACTCTGGTGCCAATGCCATGATTTCAGCATCAGATTTTGGTCCAGTTTCAATATCAATAATTGTGAAATTATCACAGATTTCGAATGCATTATTTATTGCATTGAAAACAGATTTTGTCTGAATTAAATCATTTTCTAAATAGGATTCCTGCTCTTCCCGTGGAAGCTGGTAAAAGAATTTTCCGTTTCCGTTCTTACCATCACTGCCAATTGCTTTGGCAAATGCATCCAGAGATATCCTATCACCAAAAACTCCAGCACTATAGAAATCCATAGTATCAAAGAAAACATCTGCCCAAAATTTACCTCGCTGTGGGACCAAATAAGATTTACCTTTTGCACCATTAAAAATGGTGCTGCGTAGCATGTAGGGTAAATCAAATCCCTTGAAATTATGACCAACTACCTTGTGGCTCATGCTGCTTTGCTCCTCCATTCTTCAACTTTTTCCATGACTTCATCATCGCTTAGTGCAAGAAATCGCTTTAACTCTTTTTCCACGGTCCTGTGTGGAAAAAACTTAGTAGCCTCTGCCCAGTCTGCGATTGATAGACTTGTTAATCTTTCATCAACTGCATCGACTAAATCTGGATCTCTTATTGGCTGCTTTTTCGGTCCATGTTTTTTCGGTGGAATTTTCTTTTCTGGCGGCTTTTCTTTGCTGCCAACTCCGTCCGTATCTTCATCTTCTGGAAATATATTCATCATTCCAAGTAGGGCATATCTTTTGCCATAGGTCAGTGCCGCACCGTAATCCTGTATAGGATTGCTTTTAAAAGTTACAGGCACTTGAGCCTGCTCAATTAGATGCTGTCCACTCTTATGGATCAATACGGTCTTAATTGTTATGCAATCATTTTCGATGCCGCCAACCACATGCTGGAATAATCCAAGATCATGTTCAGCCAGCACTGGTTTTATGACCGCAAGGATCTGGTCCAATGAGCTATATCTGTACCCGTAACCTTGCGTGTCCTTCTTAGGATTGACAAGATCCGCTTGAGCCAATATGAGACTCGCGAATATATGATTCGGCACAGGATGTGCCATTTGATTTTCTGTTTCATTCATTTTTCTATAGTTGTTAGTAGTTCAAGCAGATCCTTAAATCTGCATGTAAAAAGTTCTTCAGAGTGATTTTTCTTGTGGACCACGCATGGTGGTTTTCCTGCTTTCTTTGCATCAGAAATCGATTGCGTCATGGCAGCATATAAATTTAGTTTTTCCACATGTTTACATTCCAATGAAAACGGAAAATCTGGTGCGATAACATCAGCATCACCATTGGCACCGCAAAACTGCTGTCCCCGTCTTGCAGTCCAGCCAGCGTCATTTAAGATATTACTTATACTTCTCTCAAATCTAGCACCTTTTTGCTTACTGTTTATCTTTCCCATTTTCACCACTGGTTAATTCATCTACGATATCCAAAAATTCGTGAACAGATCCCTGCCAAGGTCCATAAGTCTGGATCTCCAAAGTATTATCGCTTTTTAAAGTGATTTTTAAATTGTTAACCTTGATTGTCTCAGAGGTTGACGCTGGTATTCCAGAGGAATCCACTTTTTTTATCGAATATCCTATTTGCTTACCCCATCCTTCCCTTTACACCTCTAGTTCATTTCTGTGGCTGGTGAGATCACTGTAATATCTCTCTGCCACTTGGACTGAATTTCTCAGCTGCTTCGCTGCATGGTATATGCCATGCTCGGTTGCCAACCTAGCTCCAAGTATTTTACGAAGACGATGGCAGGCTTTATTTTCCTTGATGCCTACCTCCTTTTTCAAAAACTTGATGAATCGTCTGTGAAGCCTTTCTCCACCTTCCACGATACGGGCTGAATTTTTTTGTCCAGATTGCAATTTGAAGTGATTAAATACCTGCTCGGAAACAGGCACCTTCTCAACTATATTGATTCCCTTTAATTTTGTGCGTTTAGTACTGAAGGGTAACAGTAAAAAATGCTGTCCATTAAAGGTTGTAAAATTTTCATGTTTGACTTGGTAAATTTCTGATTTCCTTAAACCGCAACCAAATGCCAACAAATATATATTGTAAAAAATTGGATGTTGATCTTTAGCATTATTAAAAAATTTAATAATGTGATCAACCTCTGCATCGGATGTAGAAAAAGGCTGGGACACTGTGGTTTCCGCAACAAAAGTTACAAAGTTACCGAAAGGCTTTGTATCCCAGCCCATCTTCTTGAACAACAAAATATTCTTCCTTCCAAATATAGATCTAACCTGCCGCAACTTATGCGGTAAATTGAAGAGATCCTGCCAGCGTTCTGGCAAAGTTCTGCCTAGTTCATCAGTTACAAGTAGACGAGTTGTAGGCTCATCCAAAGGAATATTATCCATCTTAAAATAATGCTTTGCATTACTGACAACTTTCTTTCGAGTATCAATATGCCCAGATCCCTTTTCGAGGTAAGTGCTAAGCATCCGCTTGAGAGTGACGATACCATCAATCTCATTAATGTCGATTTTGACGAGGGTAAATACATCTTCAAGTTTAATCTCAGATGCAGTGATATTTAGACGGGTAGTCTTCTTGTGACCCTTATACTGATATTTAACTGCAATATATTTACCCCTATCGACTATCGTGATAGGGATGTCCACTTGCGGCAAAGTCATAATAAAAAAACCGCATTCGGCAATACTTAAATTTAACCAATACTCTTGCTTATCCTCTGACAAAGAATGGAGGCGCGGGTGAGAATCGAACTCACGAATAGAGGATTTGCAGTCTCCTGCTCGCTGGTAGGAATTGGTCATTTCGTAATTGAGTTATACTGAGTCTAATCGGTCAATGTCAAGAGCATAGTTTATTTGCTATCAAAACTTTTGTATTCAGCACCTGCCACATAAATTGCTGACTTGAGATTGCTGCCTACATGTTCCAGTTTCGCAAATGCCATGACAGCATTTCTTAATTCAAGGAGTTGTCTGACATCTTGGTTCCATGCAGAATCAAATTTAATTTTCCAGTAATTTTTTAAAACAGTAGAATATGTTTTATTAAAATCCGCTTCAATTTCATTGTAATAAATA
>MDTG01297131.1_pt1 | contig 33043 bp, 36 predicted proteins | sample 811421 | NCBI WGS metagenome assembly MDTG01 (sample SAMN05326645, study PRJNA326480) | marine metagenome | isolation source: seawater | place: Pacific Ocean: South East | collected 2011
ATTTCATCTTTGAGACAATTTTTGGTCGAGAGCTTAGGCAAGAATCCGGTCAAAGTGAGTTTTATTGCAAAAGCTAAGACCACAATTCAGATTACTTCAATTTCATTTTTGATTATCTCTCCTAACTTTGGAGAGTATTTTTTTTACATAACTATTTTTATTTTTTGGTTAGCAGCATATTTGTCCTTACACAGCTTGTATGGGTATCTAAAAACATATAAAAATCTAATTAAATAACTGGTCTAATATTTCTAGATATTTAGAATACTCTTAAGGCTGAGTAGCAAAGTGGTTATGCAGCGGATTGCAAATCCGTCTACGCCGGTTCGATTCCGACCTCAGCCTCATATGTAAATTGCATAGATGTTTGCCCGGGTGGTGGAATTGGTAGACACAAGGGACTTAAAATCCCTCGAAGGAAACTTCGTGCCGGTTCGAGTCCGGCCCCGGGCACCATATATGGGGTTTCATTCGACTGATTGAACTTTATTTAACATCTAAATTATTTTTTAATCTGAATTTAGGATTTTAAAAACATAAAAAATATAAACCTGAGCTAATTTTTATAATTTGATAGAATCATCCCGTTATATACTTAAATGTCATCATGGCTAATTCAAACATTGATCAAATTAAAGAAAATGAAACTTCATTTAACAACGAAGTAGATTTAATGGATATTTTCTGGGTCTTATGGAATAAAAAGATATTCATTTCTGGTTTGACTTCTTTTATTGCAGCTCTAGCAATTATTTATGCTCTTTCCTTAACTAATTATTACCGATCTGAATCACTATTGATTGGCGTTAACTCGCAAGGCTCAAGTTCATTATCTCAATACTCTGGCTTAGCTTCTTTAGCGGGCATTTCTCTTCCTAGCTCAGGCACCGATCCAGTAATTGAAGTTATGGAAATAGTGCAATCTAGAGAGTTTGTCAGACATTTAATAACCTTCGAAGGTATTCTTCCTGCAATAATGGCTGCTAAATCCTATAATTATGCTACAAAGGAGATTGTTTTTGATTCTGAAGCATATGATAAGGATACGGGTTCTTGGTTAAGAGAAGCAAATGCAAATAGGGCAAGTAAGCCTTCATATCTAGAGGCTTATGAAAAATATTTAGGAATGGTCTCTATTTCACAAGATATAAAGACAGGTCTTGTATCTATAAGTGTCGAGCATGTCTCTCCTGTTTTCTCAAAATATTTTTTGAATCTTATTATTAAAGAAGCAAATAATTTAAAGAGAGCAAATGACATTGAAATGTCTGATAAAGCATTGTCTTACTTGAAACAAGAAGTTTCTAGAACCTCTCTCACTGAAATAAAGGAATCAATCTATAGATTAATGGAGGCGCAGCTTGAAAAAAAAATGATGGCCAACATAAATGAGCAATACAGCCTTATGATTCTAGAGCCTCCTTTTGTACCTGAAGAAAGATTTAAACCTAGCAGATCACTCATAGTCATAATACTCACGGCTATAGGCGGAGTAATCAGCTGTTTCATAGTTTTGATTAGGCATTATTTTTTTAAAAAAAAATAGAAAGGGTACAGTAAATTAATATTTAATTTTTTTAAGGTTGTTTTATTACCATCAAAATCTTTAAACAACTTTAGATGAAGAGTGAGTATTGAATTTATGTTTAAACTTGAGGATACAAAGATAGCGGTAGTAGGTTTAGGTTATGTCGGCCTTCCTTTGGCTGTTGAATTCAGTAAAAAATATTCAGTTAAGGGTTTCGATGTGGATTCAATTCGAGTATCTGAATTGAATTCTGGTATTGATTCTACTTTGGAGCTTGATGAAGATGATTTAAAAAATGTTCAAAATATAACTTTTTCAGATAGATTAGACGATATAGCTGATTGTAATTTATACATTCTAACGGTCCCAACTCCTATAGATTCATATAAGAATCCTGATGTGAGTTTATTGCTGCGGGCAAGTGAGATGATAGGCTCTATAATAGATGAAAATGACGTCTTGATATACGAATCGACCGTTTATCCTGGTGCAACTGAAGAATTATGTGTTCCCGTCTTAGAAAAGACCTCTGGTTTGGACTACAACAAAGATTTTTTTGTCGGATACTCTCCAGAACGTATAAATCCTGGTGACAAAGAACATAGATTAACTAATATTGTGAAAGTGACCTCAGGCTCCAATGACGAAGTCGCGCTATATATAGATAGACTATATGCATCTATTGTTTTGGCAGGAACTCATCCTGCTCCAAGTATTAAAGTAGCAGAAGCAGCAAAAGTAATTGAAAATACACAACGCGACGTAAATATTGCACTCATTAACGAGCTCTCAATTATTTTTAATAAACTTGACATAGATACTTCTGATGTTTTGAGTGCAGCAGGTACGAAGTGGAATTTTTTACCTTTTCGCCCTGGGCTAGTGGGAGGGCATTGTATAGGCGTAGATCCTTATTATTTAACTCATAAAGCTCAAACTCTTGGCTATAATCCCGAAGTTATACTAGCTGGAAGGCATATCAATGATGGCATGGGAAAGTATGTGGTGGAACAATTAGTTAAGAATATGATTCAGAAAGATATTAAGATTGATGATTCAAGAGTCTTAATAATGGGTTTGACTTTCAAGGAAAATTGCCCAGACCTTAGAAATTCCAAGGTAATAGATATTGTGAGTGAGCTATTAGCAAAGAACATTAAGATTGATATCGTCGATCCATGGTGTTCAATTAAGGAAGCTAAAGATCAATATAATCTTGAACTAATAAACAATCCCAAAAAAAATAGTTACGAGGGAATAATCATCGCTGTCCCTCACAAAGAGTTTTTTAACATGGGAATAAACAGTATAAAAGCCTTAGGAAAAAAGAATTATGTTCTTTATGATTTAAAGTCTATGTTTGATAAAAATCAGTCTGATTTAAGACTGTAAAAAGGAGTTCAGCATGTTGACCTATGAAGAAATTCTAGAGGATTTAAAGGATAACCCCAAAACCTGGCTTATTACTGGTGTTGCTGGTTTCATAGGCTCTAACCTTCTCGAAAGGCTTTTAAATTTAAATCAGAGAGTAATTGGTTTGGATAATTTTGATACCGGCCATCTTCATAATATGCATCACGCTATTAGGGATTCAAGTGATTTTACAAAAAAGGATACATCTAAACTTTTTAAATTTATTGAAGGCAATATTACAAATCTTGAAGACTGCAGAAAAGCTTGCTCAGGAGTTAATCATGTATTACACCATGCTGCTCTGGGATCTGTTCCAAAATCGATCGAAGACCCAATAAATTCAAATAAAGCTAATATTGACGGATTTTTGAACATTTTAGTTGCGAGCAGGGACGAGCAAGTAGACAGATTTGTTTATGCCGCTTCTAGCTCTACTTATGGAGATCACGTTGATCTACCTAAAGTTGAAGAAAATATTGGAAATCCCTTGAGTCCTTACGCGGTCACAAAAGCTGTTAATGAGCAATATGCAAGTGTTTTTGCTAGAGTCTATGGTTTTAAATCTATTGGATTAAGATATTTTAATATTTTTGGAAAAAGACAAGATCCTAATGGTGCCTATGCTGCGGTTATACCTAAATGGATTTCATCAATTATTAATGATGAAGAAGTTTTCATAAATGGTGACGGTAAGACAACAAGAGATTTTTGTTACATAGACAATGTAGTTCAGATTAATATCTTGGCTGCAATGTCCAATGATGAAAAAGCCCTAGATCAGATATATAACGTTGCAGTTAATGATCAAACAAGTCTAACTGAGCTTTATAAACTCATTGAAGATAAACTCTTAGAAAAGGTTAAAGGGTTAAAGATAAAAGAACCCGTTTATAGAGACTTTAGAATAGGAGATGTAAAGCATTCGAGAGCGGACATAACTAAAGCATCAGGTCTATTGGGTTATGATCCTAGATATAAGCTTTCTGATGGAATGGATGAGGCGTTAGATTGGTATGTGGAAAACTTAACTAAATGAGATTTCTAATAACTGGTGGCGCTGGTTTTATTGGTTCAGCCTTAATTAGACATATTATTAACTCCACTACGTTCGAGGTACTTAACTTAGACAAATTAACATATGCTGGAAGTTTATATTCTCTTGCTTCTGTAGATAAAAATCCTCGTTATTCATTTGAAAAAGCAGATATTTGCAATAAAAAAAAGGTCCGCACAATTATCCAGGATTATCAACCAGACATAATTATGCATTTGGCCGCAGAATCCCATGTTGATCGATCCATCGATAATCCTGATGATTTTATTCAAACTAATCTAATTGGAACCTATATTCTTTTGGAAGAGGCAAGGAAATATTACATTAATTTGGATAAGAATAAGCGAAATTTTTTTAAGTTCCACCATATCTCGACAGATGAAGTCTATGGAGATTTAGGATCTTCAGATGATTTGTTTACAGAGAATACACCTTATGCACCTAGTTCACCTTATTCAGCTTCAAAAGCAGGCTCGGATCATCTTGTGCGTGCCTGGAACAGGACCTATAAACTACCGACATTGATTACTAATTGCTCTAATAATTATGGCCCCTATCAATTTTCTGAGAAGCTTATCCCTTCTATAATTCTTAATGCTTTACAAGGAAAAGAAATTACTATTTATGGTGACGGTACTCAAAAAAGAGATTGGCTTTTTGTAGAAGATCATGCGATTGCTTTACTCGAAGTAGCCTTGAGAGGCGCGGTCAATCATACATACAATATTGGTGGAGATAGTGTGATGGAAAATATAGAATTGACAAAGACAATTTGTCAAATTCTTGATGTTCTAGTTCCTTGTGAAATCAGTGGTATAACTAAATATAAAGAATTGATAACTTTTGTTCCTGATAGAGCTGGTCATGACATCAAGTATGCAATTGACTTCTCTAAAATTAGGCATGAATTAAATTGGAAACCAAAAGAGTCTTTCAACACCGGTATAAGAAAAACCATAGAATGGTATCTTGAAAATCTTGAAATATATCGAAATGAGTAGAACCTTTAGTGCCTTTAAAATTGATTTATAAATTATGAAAGGAATTATATTAGCTGGTGGATCTGGCCAAAGACTTTATCCAATAACAAAGGCTATATCGAAACAACTTTTGCCTATCTACGACAAGCCAATGATCTATTATCCCCTTTCCGTCCTGATGCTGGCAGGAATTAAGGAGATATTAATTATTTCTACACCGGAAGATCTTCCGAGGTTTAAGACTTTATTTGGTGATGGAAGTGATTTAGGGATGAGCTTTCAATACAAAGAACAACCTTCTCCTGAAGGTTTGGCTCAAGCCCTAGTTCTGGGCAAGGAATTTATTGATAAAGATGATGTTTGCCTCATACTAGGAGATAACATTTTTTACGGACATGGTCTTACACAAATTCTTTCTGAAGCTGTCATTAATGCAACCAAAGATAATTTAGCAACTATCTTTGGTTATAACGTCCTTGACCCTGAACGCTATGGAGTAGTGGATTTTGATGAATCTGGAAAAGTTCTAAGTATTGAAGAGAAACCTAAGAAGGCTAAGAGTAATTTTGCTGTAACTGGATTATATTTCTATCCTAATGAAGTTGTGAACAAAGCAGAAATAGTTACTCCTTCGGAAAGAGGAGAATTAGAAATTACTTCAATTAATCAGATGTTTTTGGAAGAAAACAAGTTGGTAGTGAAGCTCATGGGTCGTGGTTTTGCCTGGTTAGATACCGGTACACATGAGAGTCTTTCGGAGGCATCAACTTTCATAGAGATTCTTGAGAAAAGGCAAGGATATAAAGTTGCGTGTGTAGAAGAGATAGCATTTTCCCAGGGATATATAACTAAAGAAGAGTTAATTGAATTAGCTGTAAACTTATCAAAAAGCTCTTATGGGCAGTATCTCCTATCTAGAGCTAAAGAATTTAAATGAAGTTTACCCGTTTAAGCATTCCAGAGGTGATTCTGATTGAGCCTGTTCAATATGGTGATAACAGAGGCTATTTTATAGAAACCTTTAGAAAAGATTTATTTGACAAAGAAGTAGGTGAAGAGGTCAAATTTATTCAAGATAATGAATCAAAGTCTGTAAAAGGTGTATTGCGCGGTCTTCATTTTCAGATACCTCCCTTTGCACAATCAAAATTAGTCCGTGTTGTGGAGGGAAGTGTATTGGATGTAGCGGTTGACATAAGGAGCGATAGCTTAACCTTCGGTCAACATGTTTCGATCATTCTTTCAGCTGATAAAAAAAATCAATTATTTATACCTCAAGGTTTTGCTCATGGTTTTGTTACATTGAGCGATTCAGCAATATTTTCCTACAAAACTGATAATTACTACTCTCCCGATCACGAAAGAAGTATAGCTTTTGATGATGCTGATTTATCAATAGATTGGAAATTCCCAAAAAAAGATTTGAAGCTCTCTTTAAAAGACAAACAGTCTGCTTCTTTTTCCGAACTTAATACACTATTTTAAATCCATGAAAAATCTTTTGGTTACAGGTTCCAAAGGTTTCATAGCAAGAAACTTAATTCCAAGGCTAGAAGAAATGCCCTTTTTCATAAAAGAATTTTGTAGAAATAATCATATTAATGAACTCAATTCAATGGTGAAAGAGGCTGATTTTATTTTTCATCTCGCCGGAGAAGTAAAACCCAATAGTACTAGAGAACAATTTGAAAATTCAAATTCTCATTTAACAAAATCCTTGATTAGTGCAGTTAAAAAAACGCAAAGAAAGATTCCAATTATTCTTGCCTCTTCTATTCACTCTGATTCATCAAATAACCTTTATGGGCAAACTAAAAGGGAGTCTGAGCATCTAATTGAAAGGTTCTCTATTGAAGAAAAAGTTGAGTGTTCTATATTTAAAATTCCGCATGTTTTTGGCGAGGGTTGCAAACCCAACTACAACTCAGTTATCACTACTTGGATTTATAATAAAGTTAACAATTTAGAAACAATAGTGTACGATCGAAACTTCCAAATGACTTATGTCTATGTTCAAGACTTAGTTGATGACTTTATAAAGTGTATTAAGTTGGAAGGACATAATGAAAATAAAATTTATAAGGAGTGCAGCACCACATACAAGACTACGCTTGGAGAAGTTTACGATTTCATTGATGAGTTCAGTGACAATGCGTTCGATGAAAGCTATGTGATCAAAGATAATGACTTTAAGTTAAAGTTGTTCAAGGTTTTCAAACAATATAAGAAGGATAAATATGAGCTTTAAACAAAATTATTTAACAGACAGTAAAGGAATATACTTTATTGCTGAAATCGGTATAAATCATAATGGAGTCTTTGACCTGGCCATTCAAATGATTGATGAATCGAAAAAAGCAGGTGCTAAGGCTGTTAAGTTTCAAAAAAGAAACCCTGAGTATCTTCTCTTGGAAGGTACCGAGATTGAAACTCCTACAGGCTACTTGAGTCAAAATCCTACAGACCTTCCTGATGAAACAAAAGCTTTCGGTTCATGGGATTATCCCGATACTAGATTAGAGTTCACCGATGAGCAACATTTAGAGCTTTGGAAATATTCTGAAAAGTTAGGTATGGACTACATAATTAGCCCTTGGGATGAACATAGTCTTGATTTTCTTGTCAAGAATAATGCAAAGGTAATTAAAATCCCTAGCATAGATACAAATAATTTTTGGTTTATGGAATTAGTTGCATCTAAAAAGGTGCCGGTAATTGCTAGCGTAGGGATGTGCAACTGGTCAGAAATAAATCAAACTTGGCGCATTTTTGAGAAAGCACAGTGTCCTTTGATGTTCCTTCATTGCGTGTCCGCATATCCTAGTGAAATAAAAGATAAAAATTTAAGCTGTATACCTGTCATTCAGAAGCTGTTCGGAGAAGACGTGGGATTCTCAGGTCATGGAACGGGAGCAACAGGAACACTTGGGGCTGTAGCATTGGGGGCAGATGTAATAGAAAAGCACGTTACTCTTAGTAGAGAAATGAGCGGACCTGATCAAAATGCCTCATTGGAATTTGACGAAGTTACTTCATTAATCAAGGAAGCTGATAAGATCAAAGTGGCCCTTGGAACAACAAATAAAGTTTTTCTTGAATCAGAAAGTGTTTTACATGGAGTCCTAGCTAAGAAAATAATTGTTTCAAAAGAAATGAAGAAAGGAGAAAAATTTTCTGCTAACAATATCCGAACTGTCGTTACGAAAAAAGAAGGCGGTATGTTGCCAAATAAATACTATGATATTCTAGACAAAGAAGCCTCTTCAGATCTCAATAAGAACCACATACTCGAATATTCAGATATTATCTAAAAAATTCCTCTAAAAAGTGACTAGGGAACAATTTTTAAAGTACCTACTCCAAAAGGTAGCCCAAGAAGTAACAGATAATTCAAGCAAAGTTTCTTCATATTCTGGAGACAAGGGCTTTCTAGCTGAAGCTGATCTAATTGCCCATGAAACTTTTAGACAAGAGATAAAAGATTTTTTTCCTGACGATTATGTGCTTTCAGAAGAAGATAACCTAAATCTTTTTGATATATCTACAAATAAAGAATTTTCCTGGATTATAGATCCTATATGTGGAACAACTAATTATTTGTACGGCTTCCCTTTTTATTCTCATTCAGTAACTTTATTTAAGAACAGCAAATTATTTGCTGCAGGAGTACTAGACCCATTGAGAAAAGAGCTTTTTTTTTCTTATGACAATATCTTTTACTTGAATAACGAATTATTGAGATTGAATAATGATATTCTTCTTGAAGAAGCAGTTATTTCAATAAACACTAACCAGTCTAATTTTGGCAATCCTCATAATTCTATAAAATACATTATTGACAAATTGAGTCCTCCAATCTGTAGAAGAATTCGCATAATGGAATCTGCAAATCTAGAGTTGGCATATGTTGCTTGTGGAAGAATAGATGCTTATTACAACCCTACAGATAAACCATGGGATATTGCAGCAGCACAATTGCTTGTCCCTTCCGCTGGAGGGGCTGTAAAAATCCTTAACAATTCTGATGAGAATATTTTTCGACAAAGAGGCATATTAGCAGCAAGGTCTGCAAACTTATTAAACCAAATATTAGAGGTAGTAGAATGAAGTCTAGAGAAAGAAAACACGTCATGGTTAGATCGCCTTACAGAATATCCCTAGGAGGCGGAGGAACAGATCTTCCGTTCTATGCTTCTAAAAAAGGAGGCTTTTTGATTACGGGAGCAATTGATGAATATATGACTATTCTAGTAGCTAAACGAAATCTTGATAAAAAAATCTTCTTACAATATTCAAGTACTGAAATGGTCGAGAGTATTGATGAAATTAGTCACAGAATGTTGAAAGAAATATTGAGGTACTTCAAAATAACTGATTCTTTTCAAATAGCAACGTTTTCAACTATGCCATCTTATACAGGATTAGGAGCCTCTAGCACGCTTGTTGTTGGAATAGTTAAAGCAATAAGAGAATTATTTGGTACTCCTATCCATCCTTTAAAATTAGCCGAAGAGGCATTCCATATTGAGAGAGAAATTCTTGGTCATGCAGGTGGCTATCAAGATCAATATATCTCTGCATTGGGAGGGATTCAGGTATTAGAGATTAGCAGTGATCTGAAGGTTAGGGCTGAATCTCTTGATATCGATAAAAAGACTCTAGATAAAATTCAAAGAAGTCTTTTTATAGTGCATAGTGGAATAGAACGAGATTCGGGTAAGATGATAGAGCAACAAGAAAAGGAAAAAGAGATCGACACGTTAGGTATTTATGATCAAATTAAAGAAATTGGTCAATCTTCTGTTGAATATTTAAAAAAAGGAAATGTTAAAGATCTCGGCAAGGCCATGGACAATCACTGGAAAATAAAAAAACAACTTACCAAAAACATGTCTAATAACTCAATTGACAAGATGTATATTGAGTTGAAGTCTTTTGGGTCTCCTGGGGGAAAAATAATTGGAGCTGGCGGAGGAGGTTTCTTTCTAATGGTGGTTGATACTAACAGGGAGAAATTTATTCAAAACGCTACCCAAAATGGATATAAATTTGTAGATTTTGAGTTTGAGTTTCAAGGAGCTCATACCGTTCAATAAAGCTAGATTGATAACAGGAAAAACTGAAATGAACTTAATTAATGTGCCAATTGATCTAAAGAGGATTAGGCAATATGAATAGCTTTTCTTCCAACACTCTCGCTAAAAAAACAGCTTTAATTACTGGTGCCGGAGGTCTTCTTGGACCTCAACATGGTATAGGATTATCCTCTGCAGGAGCAAAAGTTATATTAACTGATATTGACCAAGATGGCTTAGAAAGATCAAAGAAGAAAATTTTAGACTCAAATAAAGATGCTATTGTTGAAACTTATATCTTAGACATAACAAATTTAGAATCTGTAGAGAATTTTGAAAACAGTTATGTTAAAAAAAATAAATACATTAATATTTTAGTTAACAATGCTGCTATTAACCCCAAGATGAAAGAAAAGACAGATGATGTAACTGGAAAGATAGAAGATTATGATTTAGATTTATGGAATAGAGAAATAGAAGTAGGAATAACAGGGGCATTCATATGTTCCAGAGTTTTTGGATCAAGAATGGCGGATAAGGGACAAGGAGTAATCATCAATATATCGTCTGACTTAGCTATTAGAGCTCCTGATCAGAGAGTTTATTCCCCAACCCTAAGTTTTGAAGACATAGAATCTTATAAACCTCTCGGCTACTCAGTGGTTAAAACTGCTTTAATTGGTATGACAAGATATCTGGCTGAATACTGGGGTCACAAGAATGTTAGAGTCAATGCATTACTTCCCGGCGGAGTTTTTAATAATCAACCTCAACAGTTAGTTGATAATGTAAAAAGCAGAACATTACTTGGTAGATGGGCAAATATTGATGAATATCAAGATGCAATTGTTTTTTTAGCATCTGACGCAAGCGCTTATATGACAGGTCAATCAATAGTGATGGACGGTGGCAGGAGTGTTTAGATATAATAATCATGTTATCTTTTAAGTAAAACGCTAGGGGGGAAGGTAGGGTGAGCGAGATTACCAGTTCTATTCAAAATTACTTCACAGAAAGTTCTGAGGTCATTGCTTCTCTCCAAAAAGAAATAGATACGGTTGAAGAAATGGCTGTTGCTATTAATGAAGCAAATAAAAATAACTGCAAAATCTTAATCGCTGGAAATGGTGGTTCTTGTGCTGACGCTGAGCACTTCGCCGGAGAATTGCTTTGTACTTTTAAAGCTAGAGATCGTGATCCTATAGCGGCAATGCACCTGGCTAATAATTCATCTGCAATTACAGCATGGACCAATGACTTTGAGTTTAATAGCTACTTTACAAGGCAAGTTGAGGCCTTAGGTAATCCTGGGGACATATTATTCCTTATTACTACAGGAGGTGGAAATAGAGAAAATGGGGCATCTATGAATTTGGTTTTTGCTGCTGAAAAAGCAAGAGAATTAGGTTTAAAGATCATTACATTAGGAGGGAAGGGAGGAGGAATACTAAAAGATTTTTCTGATATTTCCATAACTGTAGAATCAAATGAGACGGCAAATATACAGGAAGGCCATATAACTATTATTCATAGTATTTGCTACTGCTTAGATGCATTAGATAGGTTAAATAAACAACTTTAAAAAATGTCAAATTTACATATATACATCGACGGACCTACCGAAGAAGAAATGTTAGAGATGTCTAAAGAGTCTGTTTCCGGATTCACTTTTAATCCAACGTTATTCAAAAATCTTGGTGTAACAGATTACCTTGATTATTCAAAAAGAATGCAGCAAATTTCTGGTACTCTTCCTATATCGCTTGAGGTGATTGGCGATTCCCATGAAGAAATAATCACTCAAGGAAGAAAGTTGGCCGCATTAGGAAGTAACGTATTCGTAAAAATACCTATTACTTTTACTTCTGGAGAGTCAAGCCTCGAATCAATCAAAACTTTATCAGAAGAAAATATCAATCTAAACATAACTGCAGTTTTTACTATTGAACAAATCAAACATATTTTGCCCACTATAAAAGATTCCAACGCAATAATTTCAGTTTTTGCAGGAAGGTTATTTGATGTAGGTTTAGATGCGAAGAAAATCATGCAAGAAATGGCAGAATACATACACAGCAACAGTAACTGCAGTCTCCTGTGGGCCAGCCCTAGAATGCATTACGATGCTATTTCAGCTGAGGATATCAATTGCGATATCATAACCATGACATACGCAATGTATAAAAAGATGTCTCTGATTGGAAAATCTCCTGAAGAATATTCAGTAGAAACAGTAAAAATGTTTTTCGATGATGCTCAAGCCTCCGGTTTCAAGTTGTAGTGAATCCTATAGTTAAGGTACATAAGAAACCAATTTATAAGAATACGTTATATTTAGATAAGGATGGAGTGCTTAATACTGCTTTCTATCGAGAAGGAAAGCTATCCTCCCCAAGGAGTGTAGACGAGATTACTATAAAAAAAGATTTGGAAGCTATATTATCATTTTCTAAAAAAAAAAATTTAACCTCGTCATCATAACCAATCAACCTGATTTAGAGAGAAAATTACTTTCAGAAAACATACTCAATGAAAATATTGAGTTAATAAGAAATTATCTCCCAATTTCATGTTCAATAATTTGCCCTCATCTCCGTGAAAGAAATTGTAACTGTAGAAAACCTAGAAATGGAATGATTATTGAATATAGGAGACTTTTTCCAAAAAATCATGAAAGAGAGCTATATATTGGAGACCAATTAAGTGATGAACTTTGTGCAGAAAGCTTACAGATTCCATTCTTAAAAGTTCAAGACCCACTTTCTGAATTTAATAAAATCAGTAGTATTTTACTAGGTTAATAGGTGTTAACATGCTGCCCTTACATTGTTGCATTAACTTTTTAGATATAGCGTTTTAGTTACATACTTCATGAACGAAAAAGAAATAGTTGGTTTTATTACAGTCAGAACAAGTTCTTCCCGACTTCCTAATAAGTGCCTACTTCCATTTGGTAACTCTACAGTTCTCAATTACGTAATCGAAAGAACAATCCGCTACGGCATAGTGCCAGTAGTTTGCACAAGTCAATCCAGTGAAGACGATATAATTGAGAAAATTTCTTATGATTTGGGTGTTAAATGTTTTAGAGGGTCTTTAGAAAATAAACTACAGAGGTGGCTCGATTGCGCTGAACACCTCGACATCAATATGTTCCATACTATCGATGCAGATGATCCTTTCTTTGATGGTGATGAGATGAAAGCGAGTATGAAAATGCTTCAAGAAGAGAGTCTTGATATGGTTTATCCAACTGAATCTTCGCATGCTGGCAGAGCAAGTGTTGGTTATTCTCTCACAACTGACATAGTAAAGAGAGCCTGTGCCGGATTGGATGAAAATGAAGATACTGAAATGATGTGGTACTACATAGAAAGAGTGGAGAATCTGAGATCAAAAAAATTAAATGAAACATGTAAAAACATCACTAGAATGCGTCTTACTCTAGATTACGAAGAAGATTACTGGCTGCTTTGTTCTGTGCTAAGAGTTTTAGGAAAAACGGCAAGTAGAGAAGAAGTAGATGAACTATTTTATAAAAATCCTGACCTACATAAAGTAAATTGGTTTAGAGAAAAAGAATGGAAATCTGGGCAATTAGCAAAAAAACTATAATTTAAGAGGAGAAATAAATGGGAAACCCTGCATGGAGATTTGAAGGTAATGAAAGAGCTTACTTAGAGGAAGTACTGGCTACAGGATTTAGAGCTGGGTCTGATGGAGCCTTCACAACTAGACTAGAAAGCTACAATTCAAAGATACATGGGACCAACTATAGTATTGCATGCAATTCAGGAACAACAACTTTACATTCGGCATTATTAGCAATGGGTTGCGGCCCAGGAGATGAAATTCTGACTCCGGCTTTATCCCCGTTGATGTGCGGATTGGCTCCACATTACACTGGTGCAACCCCTGTTTTTGTTGATGCCCTTCATGATACTTTTCTTATGGATCCTGAGGACATAGAAAGAAAAATTACCGATAAAACGAAAGTCATTTTTGTTACACATCTTTATGGTGGAGTGTGTGATATGAATAGAATTATGGAGATTGCAAAGAAAAATGAACTAATGGTATTGGAAGATTGTGCTCAATGCTGGATGGGTAAAACTGATAAAGGTGAACTCACTGGGACAATAGGAGATATAGGTAGTTGGAGCTTTGAAAATTCAAAACAATTAACATGTGGTGATGGTGGAATCATTTCTTGTAATGACGAAAGTCTCGCAACGTTAACAAGAAAAATAGCCGGACTTGGCTTCAAAACTTTAACTGCTGAGTCTGGTAAAGTGAGAACTGACCGAGATTTACTCCAAAACCCTAACTGGGAAAGATTTGAAGTTATTGGTTATAACTATAGGATGGGCCAAATGGCTGCTGCAGTAGCTCTAGCCCAATTAGAAAGGGCCGATTATTTTACCGATTTACGAAGAGCCATGGGTATAGACTATACGGAGGCATTAGAAAATTCAGAACTTTTAACTCCTCAAAAAGTTAACGAAGGTTATTATCATACCTTTTATACATTCTCTGCTAAATTTAACGGAGAAAAACTCGGAGTGAAATGGGAAGATTTTAGATCCAAATATATAGAATTTGGAGGTGATGGAATTTATTCTGCTGCTAAACTTCAACATCAAGAACCCGCTTTTAGAGATAATAATATTGGCTATGGCGATACTCCTGTGGCAGTTGATCTCCAGAAGAATCTGATGAACTTCACAACTAATCAAGCCAACAAAGAAGAACGTGATATTCAAGTTGAAGCTCTAAAAGAAACTCGAAGATACTTTGGAGATAATTTATCTTAATTTTTAAAGTTAACTGATTATTCAAAGAATTAACCTAAACTGGTTTCTTGATACTATATATATTAATAATTAAGGATTTATCCAATGAAAGATAGAGACAATAAAAAACTTAAAGACCATTACAATAATGTTTATGCTCAAGGTTCAGAAAATTACTATACTTTTTCCAGTTATGAGGAGTCATATGTAATTTTAGATTACTTAAAAGAACTTAACGGAAAAAAAGTTTTAGAGATTGGGTGTGGTGAGGGAGGCCTTGCTTCTATGATAACCCACGCAGGAGGAGTAGTTACTGCAGTTGATTACAGTAATGAGGTAATAAAAATTGCTAAGACTAAATATAATTTACAAGATTTAGAATTCATATGCGATGACTACAAAAATATTTCCAATAAATTCGATGTAATTGTTCTGCAAGGTACCTTGGAGCATTTTGATGAACCCTGGGAAGATTTAAATTGGATTACAGACAACCTTCTAGAAGAAAATGGATATATCGTTAATTCTTCTCCTTCGTTTATCAATCCCAGAGGTTATGTATGGATGACCCTGCAACTTCTTTTTGATATACCAATGTCTTTAAGCGACTTACATTTCCTTTGCCCTTTTGACTTTGAAGAATACTGTAAGAATAAAAATTGTGATTTGGAATATACTTCCTCAAATCAGTCATGGGGAAATGGACAAGGAATGATTATAGACTTCAATAAAAGACTTAGAAATGCACTTCGTGATGCGAATATGACTAATGAAAATGTTGATAAGTTATTGGACTGGCTCAATAAAGCAAAAGAGTTCTCTACAGAAGCTAGTTACACTGGTGCTAATGTTATATATAGGATACAGCCAAGATCTTAAAATCTTTAACATTCTAGTTACCTTACTATGAGAGAAGATCCAATATTATTAACCGGAGTTTACAGAAGTGGAACGACGATTCTCAGTTGTATGATTGGTGCCCATCCTGAAATAAATTTCACTTACGGATCGGTTAATTATTTGAGATGGTTTGTAAAAAAGGCGATAGATCCAAAAAAATACAAAGAAATTGTCATAGATACTGAAACACGACTTTTAAAGAGATATAAAAAACAGATTTCATCAAAATCAATAATCAACTCTATTGAGAGTTCAGAAAATGAGATTTCTCATGGCCTAATATATTCTGCAATAATGGAAGATTTCTTTAAGAACAAAGAAAAGAGATGGGGGGAAAAGACTTTATTGGAATGGACAAATATACCGACCTTCTTAAAAATGTATCCCAATAGCAAAGCATTGCACATTATTCGAGACCCAAGAGACGTTATTGCTTCTTTTAAAAATGTAACCTTTGAAACTGGAAATAGATATCTAGATGCGATCTTTGCTTGCATGCATTCCATGGATACTTGCATGACATTTAAGCGTGAGCTTCCGAAGGAACGTTATTATCATGTTGCTTATGAATCTCTAGTCTCTAATCCTGAATGTGAGTTAGAGAAAATATGTAATTTTTTAGAAATAAAATATAGCGATTCAATGATGGACAAAAGTTTATATAAAGATCAGTTTGGTGACGTACTTGATGCCGATTCTCATACATCTTATAGCGACAATAAAAAAGAGTTATCTGGCAGATGGAAGGATCAGTTGAGTGATAGAGATATCTCACTTATAGAAGTACTCTTAATGAAACAATTAGAAGAATTCAATTATCTCAGTAAAACAAGTAAAAGCCTTGAAATAAATAGTCTTCTTTCAGTACTTACAGAAGATAGTTTATTGAAGTCTAGATTTTTGAATTATCTAGAGACGGGCCAGGGCTGCGAAGAGTATCCTAGTGACCCTACTAAAGAGGAAAATTGGACTGTTTTAGGTGAGAAAAATAAAGGTGCAGCATCCCTTTATCTCAAGAATAAGAAATAATCCAATTTTTTCTTCACTAGCTTGATTTTATTCTGCACTCATTAAAGGGTAATATCTTGATCTCTATGAATAGATAATAAATTTATGTATTTCATTATTTTACCAAGACAAACTTATACTAATAAGTCCTAAATAATAATTGTAATTTATTTAAATGTTTGAATCTGAGACTCAACTATTATTAAAGAAGGTTTTAGACCAATTAAGTAAAAAATATGGATTTATCTTTGATGCCATAAGAATTCCCTTTTCTCTAATGATCACAGATCGGAATAATAAAAGGCACTCTAAATTTGATCGTTTAATTTCAGAACTATCAAATATCCTTTTTTTAGTTAGATCATCTACTGTCAACAGGATAAAGGTAAAAAGTAATTACAATATCAATAGTAAATACCTGATTGTAGTAGATCATAATAGAGAACCCCTTATCAATGTGTTTTTGGAGGTTATCAAAGGCCTTCCAGTTCAAGAAGTTTGCATAGTAACTGTCAATAAGTCTATATATAAGCAACTAAGAAACTTAGCCCCTTGTAAAGTAATTTATGCAGATAAACTGAGTTCTTTGAGAATGTTTGATTTTAAACTTGCCAGTGAAGTTAAATCTAGAATTGAAGATATTGATATAAAAATACCCATCCTAGATAAACTTTCGCTATTCTTGAATGTACTCAAAGTAATCTCTTATGAGGACCTATATGACAATCTATTATCAAAAAATATAAGCTCGGTTTTAACTTTATGTGATGCAAATTTGCATGAAAGTGTAGTTACTAGAGTGGCTAATAATAAGGGAATAGACACTACTACACTTCAGCATGGAGTACCAAATATCCTTTGGTTTCCAGTAATCTCAAATAATTTTTTAGTTTGGAATGAGCATACAAAAACAATATGTGAGGAAAGATACGAAGTCCCGGAGTCTAAAATTCAAGTCATTGGGAATCCCATTTTTCAACAAAAAAAGGTACACAAAAAAGAAAATAATTTATTTACTATTACTTACATTGTTACTAACTGGGGGAAAAAAGAAAATGAAAAGCTTTTTAAAATATTTATTAAGATAGCTTCAATTAAAAATATTAGACTGATAATTAAACTTAGACCCAATCCTCCTTCAAAGATGCTTTCTCTTTATAAAGCTTGGACTGAATCCTCTAAAGCTAAGAATGTTGAGATAATTTATAAAGAAGACATAAACTCCGTTCTTGCTGAAACAGACTTGGTTGTAACTTTTCATTCAGGTGTCCCAATTGAAGCAATGGCTTATGATGTACCTTCTGTATTACTAGATGTATTTGAATATATAGACCTCAAAAAATTAATGGGGCACTATGAGGATTGCCTTATTGTTAAAAAAGAAGAAGAGTTTGTAGAACTGATCAAAAGAATAATAGAAATCCCTGATTATTACGATTCTTTAGTTAATGACGTTAAAACAATAAAACCAAAATATTTTTTAGAAAAGAAACAATCTGAGGTTATTCATGAAGTAAGATCTGTTTTAACAAAATAAATCCTACTAATGTTAGTTAATTTTTATGTGTTTAAACAACTGCTAAAATAGAGAGATGGAAGAATCAAAAGTATTATGTGGATGTGAGGTTTGTAGCTCAAAAAAAATTTCTAAAGATTTTACTTACAAAGATAGACATTACATGTTCACAGACAAGGAATTTGATGTTTGGAGATGTGAAGATTGTGGAGTTTATTTTTTAAATCCAATCCCTAGCCTTCAAGAATTATCTTCCTACTACCCTGAAACATATTATGCTTATGATGATATGTCTAAAGAAAGCAGTCTTAAAAAGAAATTAGTAAAATTTTTGAGAGTTGAACCTAGTGATTTAGATAATATCCCTCTAGTTGAAAATAAGAGAATTCTTGATTTTGGCTGTGGTAGTGGTTGGAGTTTAAATTCTTATAAAGAGAAAGGATTCGATACTTTTGGTCTGGATATGGATAAAAGTGCAATAGAAATTGCTAAAGCAAATGGTCATTCTATGAGTGGGTCAGATCTTTTATCAACTAATTATGAGAGTAATTTCTTTGACTTTATAAGATCTAATCACAGTATGGAACACATAAATAACCCTGTAGAGATTGTTAATGAATTTCAAAGAATTCTAAAAAAAGATGGACAATTGTTTATTTCACTTCCAAATTCTGATTCTTTAACTAGAAACATTTTTAAAAAATACTGGTATTACACTGGAGTTCCCTATCATACTTTTAACTATAATCTTAAAAACTTAAGTATCCTTTTAGAGAGAAATGGTTTCACTATTGATAAAGTAGGATATAGAAGTTCATGGCAAGGCATATTTGGTAGCCTGGCAATTTACTTCAATCGCAATACAAATAAAGCTTCTTCAGAGAGTTTTTTTGATAATAAGTTCTTCAGAATACTTGGAATATTTCTCTCTAAGTTTACAGACATTATCAATAAGGGAGAAAGTTTAGAAGTTTACGCTTCTAAAAAATGAACTTCTAATTTTAATTTAGATGAAGAATTCTTATATCTACATGATTGGGGAAATTGTACCTAGATTATTGAACTTCCTCATGCTACCTATTATGACAAGTTATCTCTCTCCAGAGGATTACGGAATTATAGGTTACGTTGATGCCATCATTTTATTTGTTTTTATTTTTTCTGTTTTATCCTTAAATAGTTACCTTTTGAGAGAGTATTTTGAGCTTAAAACTATTCAAGATCAAAAAAGACTAATCGGTAATTTTTTCTTATTCCTTATTTCTTATAACATTATTTTATTCATCGTATCTTTTACTGCTCTATTTTATCTCTTCCAAATTATCGAAGTTCAATTCGATATAGTCCCTATTTTAACAATTGCTTTATTTTGCAATATGATAGAAATATTCTGTCTCTTTCCTCAAATAATTTTTAGAGTTCAAGAAAAAGCATTGTCTTATGTTTATTTTGCTGCAAGTAAAACTCTTTTTGCAGTTATAGCAGTAGTTTTTTTTCTAGAATATTATTACGAAGATCATGGACCTATAGCAAAATATTACGGTATAACTTTAAGCGCAGCCGTCTTCGCTACTATTTCGTTTCTGATAGTAAGAAAGAATGCTTTTTTTTCCTTTAACATAAAGCAGCTTAAAGACGGCTTTCTCTTTTCGTTTCCTTTAGTTTTAGCAGCGTTGTCGTTCACGGTTGTCGACATGTCCGATAGGATTATTCTAGAAGATTATGTCAGCATGAGAGAAATAGGAATCTACTCGATAGCCTACGCCTTGGGTTTTGGCGTAAATGTTATTATTAGAGGAAGTTACAAAGCATTTGAGCCAATAATTTTTAAAAACTCCAAAGAAATTGATTTCTTAAATATTTTTTCTACAATCAAGAAAGAATATTTAGCGTTAGTCTTCGGTGCTTGCTTCTTAATAGTTCTCTTTTCTAAAGAAATAATAGTATTGATTCTTCCAGAAGAATATTATGAAGCTTATCTGCTTATGCCAATAATAGTACTAGCAGCTTTTGCAAAAGGCATATATACAATTCAAGTTTTGCTTTTGATGATAAAAAAGAATACTAAAGTTATCAGCAAAATAATGATTTTAGGAGCTATTCTAAATGTATCAATTAATCTAATGTTTATTGAAGATTACGGAACTATAGTTGCTGCTATTTCGACTTTAGCATCCTTTTCTGTCATGAGCCTTCTTGTCCATATAAAGTGCTTTGAATACTACAAACTTAATTATTTGATAGAGATTAGAGATTATTTATTCATCTCGATATTGGGACTTATAGTTTACTCATTGTATTTCAACTTAGATATTCCAATAACATTTGATAGTATTTCCTTAAAAATTATCACTCTAATTATAAGTTTGATGATTGCTTTTAAATTTTATCGTAAATCTAACTCTAATATTTTATCGAATAAAAATGATTGAAAGATTGAAGAAGTTTCTAAGCTTGCCGCTTTCAAAAAAAATATATTTGATTAATAAACTTTTATTAAGACTTAAAACTATCTTTATTTATAAATTTTTATTTAAGGAGATTGGTTTTACTAGCACAATTAAACAACCTCTTTTTCTAACTCCTGAATTTATTACTATTGGTAAAAGAGTAAAAGTTTGGCATCACTCTAGGATAGAAGCGGTTTCAGAATATGCTGGTGCAGTTTTTTCTCCGGAAATTATTTTAGAAGACGGAGTTGAAATTCAACAAAGAGTTCATATAACAGCCGCAACTAAATTGACTATTGGAACAAATACTTCAGTTTTGCCAGATGTTTTAATCACAGACATCGATCATTCATATAATGAAAGCGATAAGCCTAAAGGAGAACAGTCTATATCATTTAAAAAAACTTCTATAGGAGCTAATTGCTCTATTGGGGCAGGAACTAAAATTCTTGCAGGAACAATACTGGGAGATGACTGTGTAGTAGGTGCTAATTCAGTAGTTAAAGGAGACTTTCCTTCGCGAAGTATAATTGCAGGAGTTCCTGCGAAAATAATCCAAATATACGACTCCCCAGTAAGTTCTCATAAGAAGTAATATAAATACATGCGACTTCTTTTTATTTCTCCTAAATTCAACGCCTATGAAGAACTTATTTCTAGAGAGCTTTACTCAATGGATATTAAAGTCGATTATTTTGCAGATAAACCTCAAAATTTAATTTATAGAATTATCTGCTTTTTATCCTCCTCAGCAAAAGAGTATTTAGACAGAGCTTATTTAGGCAAAATTATAAAATTCACTAAAAACTATGAATATAGTCATGTGCTAATTATAAAAGGGACTATCCTGAATGAAGAATTTATGGTCGCGTTACGAAAAATTATGCCCAAAGCTCAATTTATTATGTATCAGTGGGACTCTACGTTAACTCATAATTCATATCTAAAAATAATAGATTTCTTCGATAAAGTTTTTACATTTGATAGGAAAGATTCTAATCTTTACAAATTAGAATACCTCCCTTTATTTTATTCTGGACATTATGAAAATCTTAAAAAAAAGCCAGATTCTAAATTTGATTTAGTCTTTGTCGGAGAGTTCTATCCAGATTCAGATAGATTAGAAATCATTAAGAAAGTGGCCAATTATATGGAGGAACTGGGTTTAAACTTCTATTATTCATTAAGAGTAGAAATTTTTGCTTTATTTAAATTTCTCCTTTTTAGACACTTAAGATTTAAAGATCTGGCCTACATATCTATTGGTAGAATTCCTCAAGAAAAAGTTATGGAACTTTATGCTAATACAATTGCAGTTTTAGACATAGAACATATAAAACAGAATGGTCTTACCATTCGCACGATGGAAGTACTTGGTGCGGGATTAAAGTTAATTACAACAAATAAAAATATAATTTATGAAGATTTTTTTTCAGAAAAGTCGATAATGGTAATCGATCGACAAAATATTGAGATGAACACCCGCTTTTTTGATCATGACCAAACTTTACCGATAAATAAAAAATATTCTTTAAAATTATGGTTATCTCATATCCTGCAATTTTAAAAAAGAAAGATACTTTATTTATTTTTCTTTTAGCGATCACTGCTCCCTTATTTAATTTAAAGATCGTTGCCTCTGTGACGGTGTTTGATTTAATAACTTTTTTCGCTTTACTTGTTTTTTTTACTTACAGTTTGAGAAAATGGACCATATTGTCTCTATCTCTCTTTTTTTTAATATATCTTTTTTCAGAATGGCATGGGTTGATTTCTGTTGTTAATGACGGTTCAAAATTAGCTGACTCTATCAATATCTTATTTAGATATTCAATCTTACTATTTGTTATGCCTTATCTTTCTTATAGATTATTTTACAAGGTTTCCGACTCAGAAAGGAACATAGCATTATTTTATGACCTATTGATGTTGAGTTTTTTTGGCGTTCTTTTGTTGAATATGTATGCAATTTATTTCGGAATTGAAGAATATTTCTTTCTTCAGAGGTTCTGCAGTATTTATGGTAATGCAAATACAGCTGCTCTCGTTTTTAATATAATGTCCGTTCTCTATTTACTTAATACATCTCATAATAAAACTTTTATGAGGGTCATAAGCTATACCGCTATTCCTTTAATAATTATTTCTTTAGTTCTAACTGGATCATTTAGTGGATATTTAGTTCAGTCTTTGATCTTACTATATTTTTTTATTAGGGCAGCTAATTTAAAAATTTTTCTTTTTATTTCTGTTGCTTCAACAATTTTATTCCTTAGTTTGGACTATATTTATGTGGATGAATACTCTCCGATAATGAGAGGATTGGGTCGTTTTATTGATCTTGTCGAAATTTTGTCAACAAGTGGTTTTAAAATTACCGAGCTCGGATCTGCAGGTGAAAGACTACTGTCTATTCAAATGTCTATTTTTGAAATTTTTAATAACCCTTTATATTTAATAACAGGAATTGGATTTGGTAATGTAGAAACATTAGTCCAAAAAGAGACAGGTTTCAGAACATCTATTCATTTAAACTATCTTCAATTAATTCTCTCGATCGGTATCATAGGAACCTTAATGTATGTCTTTGTTTTCTTAAGGGCTTTATTCTTTATTCCTAAATTGAATATAAGTAAGCGTTTAAGATTCCAATCTATTTCTTTAGTTCTATTTTTTTTACTTTTAGGTATGTTTATACCCCATACTTATATGAGCTTTTACTATGCTCCAATCCTCCCTCTACTTGGATCATACTTAGCTATAGAAGAATATGCGTAAAAAAAGAATAGGAATTTTGATTAATTCAATGACAAATGGCGGCGCTGAAAAGGTTGCAAGCTTATTAGCTCGAGAAATCAACAGAAAAGAATATGAGGTAGAGTTTATTCTGCTTGAGAAAGATGATTTCTACGAGCCACCTAAAGAAGTTCGCGTTACCTATTTATCTGATCAAACCGAAAAAGAGCCAAGTTATGTTAAATTTTTTAGTCTTTTTTATTTCGCTTTCAAGTTAAAGAAATTACTTTCAGAAAGAGAAATAAGATTTGTGCAAAGTCATATTTATAGATCCAATTTCGTTAATATTCTGGCCAAATTTTTTGGTGCAAAACATAAAACTCAATTAGTGAATCATGGAATTCTTAGCAGACATAAGGGGGATGGAATAAGAGGTTTTGTTGTAATTATGCTCACTAAACTGCTCTATCCTTATTCTGATGAATGTATTTTAGTTTCTAATGAAATGAAGATAGATATGGAAGGACAAGTTGGGATTAAAAACTCAAAAGTTATTAATAATCCCTTTGATTTCAAGGTGATAGAGCAGTTATCCAAAGCACCTAGTTTAGAGAAGGGGTTTCTATTTCAAACCCATAAGAAATACTTGATCTGTGCTGGACGCTGCATAAAAATTAAAAGATTCGATGTAATTATCAAATCCTTACCCCTTCTTCCTGGCAATATAGATTTAATTGTCCTAGGAGATGGCGAAGAACAATCTAAGCTAATTGAGCTTTCTGAGAAATTGAATATTGCTGAAAGAGTGCATTTTTTAGGTAACGTAGAGAATCCTTTTAATTTTTTTGAGAGATCAAATATTTTCATTCTTAGTAGTGAGACAGAGGGTTTTCCAATGGTCCTAATAGAAGCAATGGCTTGTGGTTTGCCTATCATAACAACAGACTGCATTAGTGGACCAAGAGAGATTTTAGATGCTGAAGGAAGAAAATTAGGAGATAAAAGCTACGAATTCACAGATTTTGGCATCCTCACTAAAATAGGTGATCCGGAATGTCTGGCTGAGGTAATTTCACTCCTCATTGAGGATAATAGTTTAATTTCTAATTATAAAATCAATAGCAGGAAGAGAATCTCAGTATATTCAATAGAAAATATCGTCGGGAAATATATCCAAAATATTCGAGGTATTTTATGAGCAAGCTAATAATAAGCTTAGATTTTGAAATGAGATGGGGTGTGCTTGATAGATTGCAAGACAATATTTATCAATACCAAGAAAATCTATTGAGCGTAAGAAAAAATGTTCCTTGGATATTAGATATATTTAAGGAGAGGAATATTAAAGCCACATGGGCAACTGTGGGAGCGTTGGCTTGTAAAGATTGGGAAGATTTCCATCAAAGCATACCTAATCTTTTGCCAGATTATAAGGATCTTAGAAAGAACTATGTTAATGAATTTAATAGCGATATAGATCCTGAAGGTAAAATGTATTTTGCGGATGACTTAATTTCCATGATTCTGAATACTCCTGGTCAAGAATTAGGTATGCATACATTTGGCCATATCTATGGGACTGAAGAGAGTGTAACTTATGATGAGTTTATGGCTGATTTAAAAGCTAACATCAATATCTTCATCAGAAGATTTGGAGTAACACCGCATTCTCTTGTGTACCCTAGGAATCAAGTAATTTACGAAAAAGAATTGATTAAAGAAGGAATCATAACTTCGTATAGAGGAAATGAAGACTCCCGCCTTTATTCTGCAAAAAGTCAAAGAGAAAAAAAACACTTAAATAGAGCTCTTGCTCTTATAGATGCTATTAATCCTTTCGTTTCTTATTCGCACTCTATTGAAAATTTTAGTGAATCAAACATTCAATCTAGTGCAATGCTGAGGATACATATGAATAGCTTGTTAAGGAAATTGCATCTGATGAAACTTAAATCAAATCTTCATAACCTTTCCTCTGATCACTATTATCACATATGGTTTCATCCTCACAACATTGGCACTTGTCCTAAGCGAAAAGAAGACTTTGTTAAATTCTTTGATTTTATCGGAGACTTAATTTCTAAAGGAAGACTCTCGTCAGAAAATATGGATACTTTTAAGAGATGCTGTTTATAAAGAAAAATGAAATCTATTAGCAAAATATTTATAGATTCTGTAAGAAAAAATAAGCAAATAGAAGTATTGGCTTATTTGGTACAGAATTATCTAGGTATAAATTATCAAGGTTGGGGTAGATTTGCAGAAAATCCAGAGAACATGCACGAACACTTTAAACAGATTTCTGAAAATTATGTTACACAACTTTCTCCCGAAGCTTTCAAAGATAAAGTTGTTTTAGAATTAGGGACGGGTTTCTCACGCAGTGGAATGTTACATCTAGTTAAAAAATATCAGGTAAAGCAGGTGTATTGTTATGATCGTTTTAATTGTTTAGTTGAAGATGAAATCAACATAATAAGAGAAGAAGGTTTAGAAGAATACCTGCATAAAATAACTTATATTGTTGGTGATTACGAAAAAGTAATTAATGAAATAGGAGAAGGTATGGTCGATACTGTTGTGTCAAATGCTGTTCTTGAATTTGTTGATGACTTAGATAGGCTGGCAAAGGCTTTATATACCGTAATGAAACATAACTCTCTTGCCTTTCATAAAGTAGACCTTAAATGTCACAACAAGTTTAAATCTCAAGGAGAGTTGTATTTTCATACTTTTTCTAGTTCTTTGTGGAAGGCGATGGGAGAGAGGGTAGGTCAACTAAATAGAAAGTTGAGAAAAGATTATATCGAAGTTTTTACTAATAATTCTTTTGAGTGTAGAGCTATCGATAGAGATGTTTTTTCCTCTGAAATTCTAAGTGATGCTGCTTTATATTTAAATTCTGACGATATAGAAGATTTTCAAACCTCAGAGCTAGACTTATTTCTTGTAAAGAATTAATTTTAGATGCTTAACAATAGAGTAGTTATAACCAATAATTCCAGTAAATATATCTTTAGGTTTAAAAAGAACTTGATAAAAGCATTAAATGATGAAGGTTATTCGGTTACTGTCATAGCCCCTTGGGATGAATACTCACCTAGATTATCCGAATTAGGTGCAAAATATGAGTTCATAGAAATGGAGACTAACGGCATGAATCCAGTAAAAGATTTTATTTATATGTGGAATCTTGCTAAGCTCTATAGAAAAGTAAATCCTTTTGCAAATCTACTTTTTACCGTAAAGCCTAATATTTATGGAACCTTAGTTTCTAGATTTTTTGGAATAAATGCTATAAGCAATATTACTGGGTTAGGTTCAAATTTTTTAAATAAAGGTATAGTTCAGTCTTTAATAAAACTACTCTATAAGCTTGCTTTTCAATTTTCTACAAAAGTTTTCTTCCAGAATAGTGAAGATAAAGATTTATTTTTGAATCAAAAACTTGTAAAAGAAAACCAAACTCAGTTAATTCCAGGATCAGGAGTAGACCTCAACCACTATAAACCTGAACCGAAAACAGATGATGATCTCTTCACATTCTTAATGATCGGAAGAATAATTCAAGATAAAGGGGTCATTGAATATGTTGAAGCTGCTAAGTTAATTTTGGAGAAATATGATAGAGTAAAATTTTGTTTGTTGGGAGAGTGCGATTCCGATAATCTTTCGTCTATAAACTTTGAAACAATCTCAAGGTGGCAATCTTCTGGATTAATAGAATATCTAGGGGAAGTAGAGGACGTCAGGAATTATATATCTTCATCCGATGTTGTTGTTTTACCTTCTTACAGAGAAGGAATGCCTAGAGTTCTTTTAGAGGCTGCGGCTATGGAAAAGCCATTAATAGGATGTGATGTGCCAGGATGTCGTCATATTATTAGAGATGAGTCAAATGGTTTTCTTTGTGAAGCTAAAGATCACTTAAGTCTTTTTCGTAAAATGGAAAAGATGAAATTGCTTTCCCCTGAAGAAAGGGAAGAAATGGGGAAAAATGGGCGCCTAGTTGTCGAAAGGGATTTTGACGAGAAGATTGTGATTCAAGCGTATCTAGATAATTTAACAGATCTCCAATAAAAAATATTTGATGGATAGTCAGAAAGACAAAATTCTTATTACAGGATCAAATGGTTTTGTTGGAGAAAGTTTATGTAAACTTCTTCTTCAAGAAGGAGCAAAGATGAATAAATGTCATGGACATTCTTATACAGAGAAATTGGGTACAAATGATTTTTTAATTGATCTTTGCAAAGATTCGGACTGGAGTAGTGCTTTGAAAGGCTGTAAGACGGTTATACATCTTGCTTCTAGAGTCCACGTGATTAGAGAAAATTCTAAGAATCCTTTAGAAGAATTTTTAAAAATTAACCTTGATGGCACTGTAAATTTGGCGAGACAGGCATCCGAGCTAGGTATAGAAAAGTTTATTTTCTTAAGTTCAATTGGAGTAAATGGACCTGAAACTTACAGAGAAATTTTCGACAATGATAGCGTCCCGAGACCTTACAATCCTTATACAATTTCAAAATTTGAAGCCGAGAAGGCTTTAAAGAAAATATCGAAAGATAGCGGAATGAATCTTATTATAATCAGAGCACCAGCAATATATGGTAAAAATGCACCAGGTAATTTTAAAATTCTCGAGAAATTAATAATGAATGGAATTCCTCTCCCCTTTCGACTCGTCAAAAATAAGCGGAGCTTTCTGCACATAGACAACCTGACTTCTTTCATAAATCTTTGTTTATCATTTAATTTTGTTGGGGATGAAACTTTCTTAATCTCAGATAAAAGCGATCTATCTACAGAAGAAATAATACGAATTATTGGAAAAATCTGCGGAAAAAAACCAAGAATATTTCCATTCCCCATTTTTTTATTAAAAGCATTATTTCAAATAATTGGAAAAAAAGATTTAAGTCAAAGTTTGCTTGGTGATCTTCAGATAAACTCTGATGCCCATAGTAATTTGAATTGGAGACCACCATTTAAACCAAAATCAATTTTAAAAAATTGCGAATGAATATAACTAGTATAATCTCACCGAAAATAAGATAGGAAGTAATTTATGGACTACTTGTCGCTCATAGGGAGAAATTCAGAATTATTCTTTGCTGATATACAGAATAGAGACAATGAAATAAACGAAATAATTACTGGAGGTCGGTTTTTAGTCATTGGTGGAGCAGGCTCTATAGGTCAATCAGTAGCAAAAGAGATATTTAAAAGAGATCCAAAATGCCTCCACGTTGTAGATATTTCTGAAAACAACATGGTTGAGCTTGTAAGGGACTTAAGGAGCTCAATAGGCTATGGAAAAGGTGAATTCAAGACCTTCGCTATTGATTGCGGGTCAAGGGAATTCGAATATCTTATGGAGACTGAGGAACCGTATGATTATGTTTTTAATTTATCTGCCTTGAAGCATGTTCGAAGTGAAAAAGATCCATTTACATTGATGCGTATGCTGGATACAAACGTTTTCAATACCTTAAAAACAATACAACTTACAAAAGATATGGGAGCAAAGAAATATTTTTGCGTGTCAACAGATAAGGCTGCAAATCCAGTAAATATGATGGGTGCAAGTAAAAGAATAATGGAAATGTTTTTGATGAGAGAAAGTTTGGTCCAAAAAATTTCCATGGCGAGATTTGCGAACGTAGCCTTTTCAGATGGGTCACTACTTCATGGATTTAATCAAAGGTTTCACAAAAGACAGCCTTTTTCTGCTCCTAGTGATATTCTGCGTTATTTTCTTACGCCAAAAGAATCTGGTGAGCTTTGCCTATTGTCAGCCTTGTACGGTGACAACAGAGATATATTTTTTCCAAAATTAAGTGAAAATCTACATTTGATAACTTTTTCAGAGATTGCTAAGAGGTATCTGTACCAGCTCGAATACGAACCTGTTGAATGTCAAACTGAACAAGAAGCTAGAGATAGGACCGAGGAGTTGATAAAAGATAGAAAATGGCCTTGTTACTTTTTTAAAAGCGACACTACGGGAGAAAAAGATTTTGAAGAGTTCTTCTCTGAAGATGAAGATTTAGATATGGATGTTTTTCAAAATATTGGGATTATAAAAAATAAACCAGAATTTGAAGGCGATAAACTTAATGAGTTTATTGATGAAATACAGTTGTTGAGAACAAAAGGTAAATGGACTAAAAAAGATCTTCTTAGATCGTATTTAAAACTTCTACCCAGTTTTGATCATAAAGAAACTGGAATTTACTTAGACCAGAAAATGTAAGTATGGAACGGTTTTTTGATATTATCTTTTCAACTTTAGCTATAGTAGTTTTTTCTCCTTTTTTGATACCAATCATTTTACTTTTAAGATTCTCAGGAGAAGGAGAGATCTTCTTTTATCAAGAAAGAGTTGGAAAGAATGGAAAAGTCTTTAAACTTTTTAAATTTGCCACAATGATTAAAGACAGTCCCAATATTGGATCGGGAACTATCACAATTAAGAATGACCCGAGGGTCTTACCTGTTGGTAAATTTCTTCGAAAAACAAAAATAAATGAATTACCTCAATTATTGAATATTTTAATTGGTGACATGAGTGTTATTGGACCAAGACCAATGACCCAAGAAAACTTTGGTCTATATTCTCCAAAGACTCAAGAAATTTTGAAAAAGGTTAGGCCCGGTCTATCAGGAATCGGATCAATAGTTTTTAGAAGAGAAGAAGAAATTATGGATGATGTTTCTACTTCTAAAGAATTTTATAAAAGTATAATCTCACCATATAAAGGTTCTCTTGAGATATGGTTTGCTTTAAATAAGAGCTTAAAAATTTACTTTTTAGCAATATTAATTACTCTCTTAGCTGTAATATTTCCAAAATTTAATATCTTTCAAAGATTCTTTAGAAACTTGCCAGAGCCACCCCAAGAATTAAAAGATATTCTTAATAACTTAGATTAGTAAAAATATGGAGAAATTAAAAAAAATAATTATTCCAGTTGCTGGATTAGGAACCAGATTATTGCCTGCAACGAAGGCTATTCCAAAAGAAATGTTACCTGTGGCGGGTAAGCCAATAATCCAACATGTTGTTGAAGAAATTAAAGAGGCTGAATTTGAAGAAATAATATTGATAACTCATTCTAGTAAGTCTTCTATAGAAGACCACTTCGATACAAGTTTTGAGCTTGAAGCAACTTTAGATAAAAGGATTAAAAGATCTCTTTTGAAAGAAATAAAAAATATTTCGAAACTAGGTATACATATTCAAAGTGTTAGACAAGGAGGTACTAAAGGCTTAGGTCATGCAATTTTAGCTGCAAGAAAAATTATTGGAGATGAACCCTTTGCAATTTTATTACCAGATATGCTTATTCAAAATTCCAAGAGAGAGAGCAATCTAAGGCTAATGAAACAAAAATTTGAAAAATTCAATATATCTTCAATTCTTCTTTCCAATGCATCAAATAAAGATATTTCAAATTATGGAATAGCAAAGTTAAACAGAGAAAATAATCATGATGGAATTGGAATTATAGAGAGTATTGTTGAGAAACCTTCTTTAAAGAAAGCCCCGTCAAATCTGTTTGCTGCAGGGAGATATATCTTTAACGCGGAACTTATGAAATATCTTGAAAAAACTAAGCCAAATAAGAAAAATGAGATTGAGTTGACTGATGCGATTGATATGTTGATAAAAAATGGGGGAAAAGTAGTAGGGTATAAACTAGAAGGGAAAGTTTATGATTGCGGAAATAAATTGGGATACTCTATAGCCAACATAGAATTTTCTAAATCTGATCCAGATATTGGTAAGGACCTTAAAAGATATCTCAAAAAAAATGTTTAAATATCTTCATAAGATTATCTCTTTGTTTAAAATTGGAAATGAAACTTTATATGTTGATACACAAGAAAGTTGGAATTTATTTATAAAAACTCTCAAGAATGCAAATGTAATAGGGATAGATACTGAGTTTGATTGGAGGACAACATATTTTCCGAAGTTATCTTTAATACAAGTATCTTCAAAAAGAAAAATTTTTATTATAGATTGTGAAAAAATTAATGATTTTAGAGACTTTAAGTTTATTTTAGAAAACAAATCTATTTTAAAGATTTTACATTCTGTTCGAAGCGATTCAACTGTATTATCAAACTGTTTAGGCATTACTCTTGTAAATGTTTTTGATATTCAGCAGGCAGAGAAGATTATTACTAATGGAGACATACCTAATTATGCTTCAGTTGTTAAAAAGTACTTTCAAGTTGCGCTTGATAAAAGTGAAACAAATTCCAATTGGTTAAGAAGACCACTTACCAGCAAACAACTCACTTATGCTGCCGAAGATGTAAGCTATCTTATTAAAATTTTTAATTCTCAAAAAAAGATTCTTTCAAAAAAGGGGCTTCAAAGAGCATTCAAGCAATCATATTTAGAATCATCTCTAGGTAATGAAAGTTTAAAAAAACTAAGATTAGAAAAGAAAAAAAACAAGTTTTCGATAAAAGAAAAAGAGATTTTTATTTGGAGAGAAGAGTTAGCTGAATCATTAAATATTCCTCCAAATTACATTTTCAAAGAGAAATTTGTTTCTTCTCTTGCAAAAAACTACAATGAAAATGATTCAGATCAAAGGAAAAACCTTATGAAGATTTTTGGTGATTCAGAATATGTTAAAGAGTTTCTTAATAAATTTAGATAAATGTTTTGGTTTACTTATTTTTCATTATCGATTTTTTTGATTTATCTAATTACAAAGTTATTCGATAATATTTTTTTAAAAGTTTTATTTAGTAATATTTTCTTAGGTCTATTAATCGGGGTATGGTTTATTTCCCCAGGGTCTGAAAAAGTTGCCCCGATCTTTTCTATATTTTTGTTAGAAGCAACTATTCTTGAAAACAATGGTCTCGGAAGACTTTTGAGGCCTTTAATCGCTATTATCTTCACCTCTTCCTTATTATCGTTTATTTACATTAGACTGAGGGCTAAAAATTAATTATTTTGGGATTAGCACTATCCAGTTCTATTATGCCAACTTGATTTTTTCCCTTCATCATTCCTGCACACTCTCCAGGATTAAAAATAAAACAATCTTCTATTTTTTCTAGTCTATATCTATGAGTATGACCATGAATGATATAATCATTTTCAGAAACTATTTCGTGGTTAATCAAGTCAGGATGATGTAAAACTACGAACTTTTTTTTGGATATCTCTATAAAATAGGGTTCATCAAAAATTTTACAATCAAAACTTTTTGCAGCCTCCTTAAGAGCTTCCCTTTCTCCAACATCATTATTTCCTAAAATTGTAATTAAGGGACAATTTAGATCTTTAAAGGCTAGTAAGGATTTAGGTAGAGAAACATCTCCAGTATGAAAAACAAGATCTGCAGAATTTTCGTTAAAAATTCTGCAAATAATTTCTATATTCTTGAGATTATTGTGCGTATCTCCTGTAACGCCAATAATCACAAATTAGACTTTTTCTAAAATATGTATTCCGCAAGCAGTACCAAGACCAATAACATGAGTCATACCCAGTTTAGCTCCTTCTACTTGTCTTTCTCCGGCTTCACCTCTTAAATGAGTACAAACTTCATAAA
>MDTG01258786.1_pt1 | contig 33041 bp, 24 predicted proteins | sample 811421 | NCBI WGS metagenome assembly MDTG01 (sample SAMN05326645, study PRJNA326480) | marine metagenome | isolation source: seawater | place: Pacific Ocean: South East | collected 2011
CGCAGCGGAAACGGGCCATCGTGTCGGAAACCGCGCCGTCGGGAATCCAGACCCCGATGGGATCCGAGACGTGGGACCTCGAGGCGATCGGACTTCCCGCCGGCGAAATGACGCCACAGCAGCGGAAACGTCTCCTTCGACTCGTCGGCGTGTTCGTCGAACGTGCCCAGTCGGACTACGCACGGAGCTACATGAAGAACGTGGTGGATCCGGCAGCCGACGAACTGATCTTCACCTGGATGGGAAGCGAGGACATCAAGGAGCCGTTCTACTACCGGATACTCGGACCCGAGTTCGTCTTCGAGTACTTCGATGCCGGAAAGGACGGTGACCGGGCGAGTGCGGTCTGGAGAGATCGCGTACGCGACTATGGAGCGCACCTCGATACCGACCCCGCCGACGAGAACGAGGACAAGGAACTCCAGTAGCAGGGAGCAGTTCGATGAGCGACGAGACAGCGCCTCAACTCGGAGACATCTTCGACAGATTCTGGGTGGATGAGGGCTTCAGACAACGTTTCCTGAAGGACCCGGCTTCGGTACTGCTCAAGCACCGACTGATGGACATCGAGGGAATGCAGGTCGAGATCGTCGAGAACAAGAGAAACAAGATCCACCTGATCTTCCACAGCGATTCCCCCGACAAGATCCACGTCGTCTCCAATCGACATCCGAGAATGCCCGAAGGTCCGGCAACGGCGTGATCCTTCTGCCGCTGCTGATCCCGGCCGCATCGTCGTCGCCTCCGAACGCGGACCGCTGCGGCGGATCGAACTCGAAGAACCCCTGAGCGACGTCGTCCAAAACGACTTTCAAATCATCGTGAAACGGACTTTCGATGACTTCTTGCACTTCATGGGAGCGCAGGGCGGACTTCGGCGCATACTCGAATCGGAGAGGACGTTCCGCAACGTCTGCAGAGGGACGAAGAGAATCATGTCCGATCGAGATCTTGCCATCCTGAAGTTCGGAGGATCCATCCTCCAGGATCACGAGTGCCTCGATGTCGTGGTCGAGGAATGCCACAGGGCGGTGCACGCCGGCAGCGATGTGATCGCGGTCGTGTCCGCCTACCGGGGAATGACCGATCTCCTGCAGACCGAGGTCGACTCGCACCAACCCGACCTGGAACCCGGAGCCGTCACCGCGATGCTGTCGATCGGCGAAGTGCTCGCATCGTCGCAGGCCGGGTTCGCACTGCTTGCCGCCGGACTCGACGCCCACGTCGCGACCGTGCGCGAGATCGGACTGCTGGCGGTCGGAGATCCGATGGACGCGAGACCGATCGGACTCGATGTGCCGACGACGCGAGAACTGCTGGATCGACTCCATGTCCTGGTCGTTCCCGGCTACATGGCCGTCGATCGCGCAGGTCGACTCGCGCTCATGGGACGCGGCGGATCCGACATGACCGCACTGCATCTCGCCTGCATGCTGAAGGCGGATTCCTGCACACTCATCAAGGACATCGACGGACTGCACGAATCCGATCCGAACCGTGGTGTTCGCTGGCCGAGACGATATGCATCGATCGACTTCGAGGATGCGAAGCGACTCGGCCCCCGCATCGTCCAACCCAAGGCATTGGAACTCGCCGGGAAACACGATTTTCCGTTTCTCGTGCGATCATCTCCATCGACCGGCGGCACGCTCGTCGGTGGCGCGACGCGCATCGAGGAGATGAACAGCATCGGTCTGTCGGATACGGCCTGAACGACGACGGAGCATCCGTTGGCAATGGGCCCGCTGGGATTCGAACCCAGATGAGGTTGCCCTCAGCGGATTTTAAGTCCGCCGCGTCTACCAGTTCCGCCACGAGCCCAGAGCATGGTACCGCGTCGGCCTTTCGATCGATCCGATCGACGGCCAAATGAATCTCCTCCAAACGCCACTGAAGCGTCGATAATCGATTCAATGTCCACCCGCACCCGGCTTCGGATTCCATTTGCGCTCGGCTTCCTCGTGATCATCATCGGGTGCCTGGTGTTGTCGAGACTGCTCCCGGGGCTTCCGGAACGCATCCCGGCCGTGATGGATGCGCCGCCGATCGAGATCACCACGGAGATCGCGCCGTCCGTTGATCGATCCGCCACCATCCCGGCCCCGCTCGAGAGCCACTCCGAACCCACGCCGCCGGATCCCGAGTCCCTGCCTCCGACCTCTCCGGACCAGGGTTCGGTGCGATTCTTTCCGGAACTCGAGAACGATGAACTCCGTGAGCGACTGGCCGACGTCGCGGAAGCCGGACACCGGCCGCTCTCGTATCGGAAGGCCCGCGAAGCCATGTACTGGACCATCGACAACAGGGACGATGCAGTCACCACCGTCTACGCGCTTCGACCGACTCCACTCGAATCCGGCCAGTGGCCGAGGCAGCAGGATCTCAATTGCGAACACCTCTGGCCGCAATCCAAGGGCGCGAGAGGCATGCCCATGAAGACCGATCTGATCCACCTGCGGCCGGCCGTTCCGAGGGTCAACAGCATCCGAAGCAACCACCCGTTCGGCGAGCCTGTGAACGAGGATGATCCTTCGACGCCATGGCACATCGGATCCGATGAGCATGGAAAAACGGTCTTCCAACCTCCCCTCGGACTGCGGGGCGACATCTCGAGGTCGATGTTCTACTTCTCGGTTCGATATCGGGAGGAGATCGATCCGAGACAGGAAACGATTCTGCGTTCATGGCATCGAATGGACCCGGTCGATGAAAGAGAACGAATTCGGGCCGATAAAATCGAATCGGTTCAGGGGAATAGAAATCCGTTCGTGGACAATCCGGGATCCGTCGATCGAATAAACGATTTCTAGATCCTGCTGCTACCATAAATCAGCTTCAACAACAGGTACTGCTCAAGGGGTGCATCACTAATGGAATTCGCAACGAAACTCGTGAACTGGGGCGTGCTCCTGTTCACCATCGCGTTCATCGCGCTTGGACTGGTTCTGTCGCCCTGGTTCTTCCTCGGCCTTGCGGTCAGCGTCCCCCTGACGCTTCTCTCCATGTGGGACAAGCAGCAGGGACACCACAGCATCCTTCGCAACTACCCCATTCTCGGCCACCTGCGATTCTTCTTCGAAAGCATCAGGCCGGAGATGATGCAGTACTTCGTCGAAACGGACACTGCCGGTCGTCCATTCAACCGGAACGAACGGACCGTCGTCTACGAGCGTTCGAAGGACGTGCTCGACGACAAGCCCTTCGGCACCGAGTTGAACGTCTACAACTCCGAATACGAGTGGCTGAACCACTCGATCGCCCCCAGGCCCAAGGCCGAGGCGGTCGGCGTCGCATCGGAGAACGGTGCAGTTGATCCGTTCCGTGTGACCATCGGCGGTCCCCAGTGCACCAAGCCGTACTCCGCATCCCTCTACAACATCTCCGCAATGAGCTTCGGTGCGCTCAGCGGCAATGCGATCATGGCTCTCAACAAGGGAGCGAAGAAGGGTGGTTTCTTCCACGACACCGGCGAGGGGAGCATCAGCCCCTACCACCGGAAGTACGGCGGCGACCTCGTGTGGGAACTCGGAAGCGGCTACTTCGGCTGCAGAACGGAAGACGGCAACTTCGACCACGGCAAGTATTCCGAACAGGCCGTCGATGACCAGGTCAAGATGATCGAGATCAAGGTCTCGCAGGGCGCCAAGGCCGGTCACGGCGGCGTCCTTCCCGCTGCGAAGATCTCCGCTGAGATCGCGGAGACCCGCGGCATCCCCGCCGGAAAGGACTGCATCTCCCCCGCCTTCCACAAGGCGTTCGGCACGCCGATCGAGATGATGCAGTTCATCGAGCTGCTCAGGACCGGATCGGGTGGGAAGCCCGTCGGATTCAAGATCTGCATCGGTCGTCCCAGCGAGTTCCTCGGAATCTGCAAGGCCATTCTCGAGACCGAGATCTATCCGGACTTCATCGTGATCGACGGCGCGGAGGGCGGCACCGGAGCCGGACCGATCGAATTCCTCGACCACATGGGAACCCCGCTGACCGAAGGCCTGCTCTTCGCGCACAACGCACTGGTCGGGACGGGAATACGCGACAAGATCAAGCTCGGCTGCAGTGCGAAGATCGTGACCGCCTTCGGAATCGCCTCGAAGATGGCGACGGGAGCCGACTGGTGCAACTCCGCCCGCGGATTCATGTTCGCCGTCGGATGCATCCAGGCTCAGCGATGCCACACCAACACGTGCCCGGTCGGCGTCGCCACCCAGGACAAGAAGCGTCAGAGAGGACTGGTGGTTCCCGACAAGGCGGAACGCGTCTACAACTTCCACCGCAACACGCTCGATGCGTTGGCGCAGGTCGTGGCGGCGGCTGGACTTGATCACCCGAACCAGCTCAAGCCCATCCACATCAGTCGACGCGTCTCGGCGACCAGCGTGCTGTCGTACGAGGATCTCTACGACTACCTCGAACCAAACGAACTGATCGAAGGCAGCGACAACGCCCTGTACCGCAAGTATTGGGAACGTGCCACATCCGATGCCTTCTGCGGTCCCGTGGGATCCTGATCGACGATCGCAATCAGCACCCCCTATTCGAAGCAGGAACCAGACCATGAAGAAATCAACGCTTGTCAGCTCACTGATCGCCTTCGTCGTGGCATTCGTCGTCGCATTCGTCATCTCCGCCGGTGACACGTCCGCCTCGGCGCATTGCCAGGTCCCCTGCGGCATCTACGACGATCCGATGCGGATCACGATGCTCAGGGAGGATGCCGTGACGATCGGGAAGGCCGTTGACAGTGCGAATGAACTCGTCAAGGAGGGTGGAACAGCCCTCGATCTGAACCAGATCATCCGCTGGACGACGGTCAAGGACGAAGCCGCGACCAACATCCAGCGCATCGTGTCGGACTACTTCCTGACGCAGCGGGTGAAGGCGGTCGCGGCGGACGATCCCGGTCACGCCGCCTACCTCGATCAGTTGGCGAAGATGCATGCGATTCTGGTGGCCGCGATGAAATGCAAGCAGACCGTCGATCCCGCGAACGTTCGTGTGCTCTCCGAGTGCATCGAAGCCATCGCCCCGATGTACCCCCCGCCGCATGATCACGGCTGATGTCGAACATCCGCCCCCGGATGGAGGCGGGCGTTCGAATCAGAAGATCAACTGCATCTGGGCCCGAAGCAGCCACTGGCCATCCTCGTCCCCGATGTCCCTCCGCCAGCCCGTACCCGAGCTCGTGTAGTCGGGGGACGTGGGTGCGTTGCCGCCACCCGTGACGGGATTGAAGGCATAGCCCCAATCCATTGTCAACTTCACATTGGGGTTGAAGAACATGTTGCCGCCGACCGTGAACACATTCAGGTTGTCGCTGGGAAGACCGCCCTCGGAGACGCCGTCGGGGATCTCGCCGAGGCTGTATCGAGCGAAGAGCTCGAGGTCCTCGGTGACGAGCAGCCCGCCCTGGACGACGACTCCCCACGACTCCTGCGTATCGCGTGCCGGCGACAGATAGCGGTTCTTTCCATCGGACCATACGAAGTACGAGAACAGTTGCCATCCATCTCCGATCAGCGTGCCGTCGACTGTGAATGCGACGCTCCGGGGCACATTCGCGTTGCCGTACTGCTGAACGTTTTCGATACCACCGTTGAACCAGCCGAACGCACCACCAAGAAGGAAGGCGGTGTTCCCGTCGGTCGACCTCGCATTCATGGAATCGAAGAGACCCCAGTCGGAATCCTCACCGAACAGCATCTCGGCCCGTACGTTCAGTCCCTGTCGACTGCTGAGCAACGATGCCGCGGCGGAGTTCAGGTTGTTCGGGCCCTGGTTGTACATGGCGTCGATCCTGAACATGTCGTTCTGATACCCGACCATGATGCCCTGGGTGCGCGTCCAGGTGAATGCGTTGTTGACCACCGATCGCTCCACGGCAAGCTGCCGCTGGCTGGAGACGAGTTCCTCGCGGGTGAACGGCGCCACGAACTGACCGGCCTGGATGTACATGCCGTTGTCGAGCACTTTCTTGATGAACACGTCCTCGACGAAGACGTTCGGATTCAATCGCTTGTCCTGGAACTCGACCGCCTCCCGATTGCTCACGACCACGATCCTGTACTCCCACGACGGATCCACGATGTGTCCGGAAAAGTTCAGTTTCATGCGTCGGATCTCGAATCCGTAGTCGTTGGCCTGCTTCTTGGCTTCGTTGAAGATCCATCGGACCTGGATCTGTCCGTTGAGACGGATCAGCCAATTTCCGTCGGCACTGCCGACGAAGAATCCTCTGTCGTATCCACCGTTCATTCCGTCACCCTGCAGACTTGCACGGGTGTCGGCGTCGGCGAGCACATCCGACACGAGTCCACGAATCTCATCGGCCCGGCGCTCGGTCAGCCAATCGTCGTTCTGCGAGGATTGAAGCGTATCTACCTGTCCCTGCAGGACATCGACCACCCCCTTGAGTTCGAAGACCGTGCTGCGAAGCTGTTCATCGGACATCGACTCGACAGGCGTGTCCGCAAGCGACGTCGACCCCAGGATGAAGGTGGTCAGCATGGCGATGGATAGGTTCATGAATCACTTCCCTTGGGTTGGTACAAACTCCGTGACGTTGCCCACTCTTGATGGGACGATACTTGAACAGGGTGAATAGTGCACCAAATCACTATTCACCCGGAAATGGATGTCTGTCGATGAGTTGAACCCAAAAAAGACCGTCCGCCCCCGGATCGGGGACGGACGATGCTCATCGACGAATGATCTGCCGACGCTGCCGGCGTCTCGATCAGAAGACCAGCTGCATCTGGGCCCTCAGAAGCCACTGGCCGTCCTCATCACCCACATCGGGACGCCAGCCGGTGCCCGAGGTCGTGTAGTCGGCCGAGGTCGGCGCGTTGCCGCCGTCGGTGACCGGATCGAATGCGTAACCCCAGTCCATGGTCAGCTTCACGTTTGGATTGAAGAACCAGTTTCCCCCGATGGTCAGAACGCTCAGGTTGTCACTGGGAAGACCGCCCTGGGAGACACCGTCGGGAATCTCGCCGAGGCTGTAGCGGGCAAAGAGTTCCACATCCTCGGTGACGAGCAATCCACCCTGAACGACCCAGCCCCAGGAATCCTGGGTATCACGGGCCGGTGACAGGTACCGATCCTTTCCGTCGGACCACACGAAGTAGGAGAACAGCTGCCAGCCGTCGCCGACCAGCGTGCCGTCGACGGTGAACGCGATGCTCTGGGCCACATCCGCGTTGCCGTATTCCTGCACGTTGCCGAGACCGCCGTTGAACCAGCCAAACGCTGCACCGAGGAGGAAGCCCATCTTGCCGTCGGTGGCCTTGGCGTTCATGCCCTTGAAGAGGCCCCACTCGGACTCGTCTCCGAAGAGCATCTCACCCCGGACGTTCAGGCCCTGCTTGCCGTTGATCGAAGCGAGCGCATTGCTGTTGAGGTTGTTGGGTCCCTCGTTGTACATGGCATCGATCTTGAAGGTGTCGTTCCTGTAGCCGACCATGATGCCCTGCGTCCGCGTCCAGGTGAACGCATTGTTGACCACTGAACGATCGACAGCGAGCTGCCGGCTGCTGGAAACGAGTTCTTCTCGTGTGAACGGCGCCGTGAACTGACCGGCTCGGATGTACATGCCGTTGCCGAGCTTCTTGTTGATGTAGGCATCCTCCACGAACACATTCGCGTTCTGCTTCTTGTCCTCGAACTGGACGGTCTGACGATTGCTCACGATCGAGAGCTTGTACTGCCAGGACGGATCGATGACGTGTCCGGAGAACTTCAGCTTCGCACGACGGATCTCGAATCCGAACGCATCGGGCTGGGCCTTCGCGTGGTTGAACAGCCAACGGACCTGAAGCTGGGAGTTGAGCCGGACAAGCCAGTTTCCATCGGCGGTGCCGATGAAGAAGCCCTTGTTGTATCCGGACGTCATGCCGTCGCCCTGGAGGCTCGAGCGGGTGTCCGCGTCGGCCAGAACATCCGAGACGAGTCCGCGGATCTCCTCGGACCTGCGTTCGGTCAGCCAGTTCTCGTTGCTTGATGCCCGAAGTTCATCGACCTCGCCCTTCAGCTCGAGAACCATGTCCCGAAGCTGCTGGTCGTTCATCGAGTCGATCGACGAGTCGGCCAGAACCGCTGTACCGCCGAGGCTGATGGCCAGGGCTCCAATCAAAGTCTTCATGGATTGCTCCCTTTCAAGGAAACCTGCGGATATCCGCGTTGAAATAACCAGTCGCAGGTAAATTACATACTTCAAAGGTTGAAAATGAAGTCTGACTGGAGTTCTCATAATCACATTCGGATCTGAATCCAACCTGAACACCAGCTGATACACAAGCCCTCCCAAGCCGTCCGCCAGGGCATTCCGATCCGTCAACTTGGCCCAGGAAGCAATTCGGCATATCCTTGACAGTTCGACGGCCGTGTGCCCAAGTGGTCTAAGGGGACGGATTGCAAATCCGTTATTCGTGGGTTCGAATCCCACCGCGGCCTTTTCCGGACTGGATCTGCATTCAGGAACCCAGTACATGTTGAAATACCGACATTCAGCCCGCCTGGCAGTCGCTTTGACGGCTCTGCTGGCTGGAGTGAGCGTCGTCGCCCAGGAGCAGCCGCTTCCAGCTCCTGTTCTTCCGGAAGGAAGCTTCATCGCCGCGGCACGGGGGACCATGCATCGGACCGGACCGAAGCAGCCATGGGTCTTCAGGATCGATTCCGTCGGTGACGAGGATGCGAGGCAGAATCTGACCCTGCTGCCGACGAGCCTGCTCGAGGAGATGGAACAGAATCAATCTCGAAGCGAGAACACCATCGACTTCACGGTTTCGGGACCGGTCCTTCTCTACAGGGGAAGGAACTACCTTCTGCCGCAGCATGTTGAGATGGAAACGGACCATTCCAGCCGACCGGGAACATCGGATCCGGTTCCGGATCCGGTCGAACCCGCGATGCCACCGGATCAGGAGACGGAGTCGGTGGATGAATCCGACGACTTCGATCCGATCGATCAGGGCGACAGCATCGCCGACATCGTGTCGCAGCTTCAGGAGGATGTCGGACCACTGAAGCGGTCCGTCGCCCGAGAGCAACCACTGATCGAAGCTCCGGAAGGAACCAGCGAGGGAGACCTCCTTCTCTCCCGCCGTGGCCGGATCCTCCGTGACCGAAGCGGAGCATGGGTCGTGGTCCTGGATGCCGACGCCTCTGGACTCATGGATCCGACCATGATCCTGCTGCCCTCCAGCAAGCTGGTCGGCATCGAGAACTGGGCCCGACGAGGGGGAATCGGGCGATCGATCGTCATCAGTGGAGAGGCCTTCTCCTACCGGGGACGGCATTTCCTGCTTCCGTCGGCCTGGCGATTGCCCATCGAAAGACCCAATCTGAAATGATCGACACCGGACAGTCTCGACGACGATTCATCGCATTGGCAACGGTGATGTCCGCAGCTCATCTCGTGCCACGACAGGCGGGAGCCGAAGAGGGGAATGGGGCCATCGCCACCGGACCGCGAAGCGCTCCGCCCGACGACATCACCTCCGAGACGATTGCGCAGGCCGAGCGGCTCGCTGGAATCTCGTTCACACCGAAGGAACGTTCGATGATGGTCGAGACCATCATTCAGAACCGGGAGATGTTCGAATCCCGCCGCAGGGGAATCGACCTGCCGGATACGCTCTTTCCCGCGACTGTGTTCAATCCGCTGCTTCCCGGGCGGCAACCACGGCCGACCACGGATGCCGGCGACCCCAACGTGCTTCCTCGCGTCACCGACCGGCCCGCAGGTGATGAGGATCTCGATTTCGCATCCATCGCCCAGTTGTCGCACTGGTTGCGGACCCGCACGATCACGAGCCTGCAACTGACGAAGCGTTCGCTGCAGCGGCTTCGGACCCATGGCGAGAAGCTCCGTTGCGTCATCACGCTCATGGAAGACCAGGCCCTGGAGCAGGCGCGGAAAGCCGATGCGGAACTCGACGCAGGACGCTGTCGGGGACCGCTGCATGGGATCCCCTGGGGAGCGAAGGATCTCTTCGACACCGACAACGCGCCCACCACGTGGGGCGCCGCTCCGTACAGCGACCGGCAACCCGACTCCAACGCCGCCGTGATCGAACGCCTCAACGAGGCCGGAGCCGTTCTGGTCGCCAAGCTTTCTCTGGGGGCGTTGGCGTACAACGACGTCTGGTTCGGAGGACGGACGAACAACCCGTGGAATCTCGAAGAGGGGTCCAGTGGATCCAGCGCCGGATCCGCCGCCGCCACCGCCGCCGGGCTCGTGGGATTCACACTGGGTACGGAAACCTACGGATCGATCGTGTCGCCCTCCATGCGATGCGGGGTCACGGGACTTCGACCGACCTTCGGACGGGTGCCTCGTGACGGCGCCATGGCACTGTGCTGGTCGCTGGACAAGGTCGGACCCATCGTCCGCCATGTCGACGACGCGGCACCGGTGCTTGCTGCGATCAACGGAGCATCTCCGGGAGACCCTGCTTCCGTCACCATGCCGCTGTACGCCGATGTGTCGAAGAATGCGAGCGGACTTCGCGTCGGATACGACCCGAAGTGGTTCGCGGACGACGAGACCGCCCCGCTCGAGCGGTCCGCGGTCGATGCGCTTCGGGACGCCGGGTGCGAACTCGTGCCGATCGAGATGCCGGACTGGCCTTGGGATTCCCTGGTCACCATCCTGCTCGCCGAGGCGACGGCCGCGTTCGAATCGCTGACCCGCGGCAATCGGGACGATGAACTGAGTTGGCAGGATCCGGAAGCCTGGCCGAACACGTTCCGCCAGTCCTGGTTCATTCCGGCTCCGGAACTCGTCCAGGCGGACCGATTCAGACGACGATGCATGGAACTCTACGCGGAGCGATTCGACGACCTCGACGCCATGATCGGATCACCCTTCTCGGGTGGGGTCCTGATCACGACCAACTGCACCGGCCACCCCTCGCTGACCGTTCCGGTCGGACTCAAGGAGAGCGGGAGTCCCCACGCCGTCACGCTGGTCGGACGGCTCTTCGACGAGGGCACCCTGCTTCGACTCGGCAAGGCCATCGAAAGACGATGCTGGCCGACGCGGTTGCGACGACCTCCGCACGCCTGAGTTCAGAGCACCTCGACCTTTTCCATTCCAGCCGGTTCGCTGGGTCGATCCTGACGATCGGTCGGAATCGCGCCGATCTTGCGGACGACGTCCATTCCCTCGACGACCTGACCGAATGCGGTGTACTGGCCGTCGAGATGCTGGCAGTGCTCGCGACCGAGGCAGATGAAGAACTGGCTGCCGGCCGAATCCGGATCGGCCGAGCGGGCCATGGACAGCGTTCCCTCGACGTGTTCACGATCGTTGAACTCGTTCTTGATCGTCCATCCGGGACCACCGGTGCCGGTGCCTTCGGGACAACCACCCTGGATCATGAAGCCGGAGATGATCCTGTGGAACGACAGCTCGTCGTAGAAACCGTCGCCGGCGAGCTTCGTGAAGTTCTCCACGTGACCGGGCGCAACATCGTTCCAGAGTTCGACGACGACCTCTCCGTGGGTCGTCGAGATCCGTGCCTTGGGGTTGTCGCTCATGCTCTTCCTTTCTGATGGATGATCCGTGTTTCAGGATCGAAGTTTTTCAACGAGACAGTTCCGGACCGCGGCGGCATCCGCCTGTCCTCCGCTTGCTTTCATCACATGGCCCACGAGTCGACCGACCGCCGCATCCTTGCCGGATGCGAAGTCCTCGGCGGCCTGCGGCTGCGCCGCGATCGCATCGTCCACCCAGGCGTCGAGTTGTCCGGTGTCGGTGACCTGCAGCAGTCCCGCCTCCTCGGCCGCGTCCCTCGCCTCGGCGTCGGAGTCGCAGAGCATCTCGAAGAGCTGCTCCGCGGCGTTGGAGCCGATGTCGTTGGCATGACGAAGTTCGATCACACCCGCCACCTGCTGTGGATCGATGCCGAGTTCCTGCAGTTCACGGCCGCGTTCGTTGGCCAGTCGTGCACCGACGTTGAGAAGGAACTTCGCAGCGGCCGTGCCGATCTCGGACGGCTTCATGCCGTCACCGACCAGGGCACCGGTCGACTCGATGCAGGCTTCGTAGAAGTAGCAGGGATCGCGATCGGACGTCAACGCCATCGCATCCTTTCCGGAGAGGCCGTAGTCGGATGCGTAGCGGACCCGACGACGATTCGGGAGTTCGGGAATCTTCGTCTCGATCTCGCTTCGCCACCGGTCGTCGACGACGACCGGAATCAGGTCCGGCTCCGGGAAGTAGCGGTAGTCGTGGGCATCCTCCTTGGCACGCTGGAGGAACGTGACCTGACGCTGGTCGTCCCAGCCCCGGGTGGACTTGGCTCCGGCTCCCATCACCAGTCCATCGGATTTCCAGGCTTCGACCTGTCTCTTCGCCTCGTGCTCGATCGCCCCCTGCACGGCCCGGAACGAATTGAGATTCTTGATCTCGGCGATCGGCGTCGCGACCGTCGTACCGTCCTCGAGCGTGATGATCATGTTGATGTTCGGCTCGAAGCGCATGTGACCGCGCTGCATGACGCCCTCCGTCACACCGAGGAAGCGGCACAGGTTCCGCAGCTCCTTGCCGAAGGCGACGGCTTCCTCCGCACACCGGAGATCGGGCTCGCTCACGATCTCGAGCAGCGGAACTCCGGCCCGGTTGTAGTCGATCAGCGAACCTTCGTAGGACAGGCCACCCGGAAGCTCGTGGCCGGTCTTGCCGGTGTCCTCCTCCAGGTGGGCGCGGGTGATCCCGATGTTCCGGGTACCCCCATCCGGGACGGGGATCTCCAGGGATCCGCCTTCGCACAACGGAAGATCGTATTGGCTGATCTGGTATCCCTTGGGCAGATCGGGGTAGAAGTAGTTCTTCCTGTCCCACTTGCTGAAATCGGGAATGGTGCAGCCGAGGGCCATTCCGACCATCATCGACATCTCGACCGCTTCCCGGTTCATGACGGGCAGCGCTCCGGGCAGCCCGAGGACGACTGGATCGCAGAGGGAATTCGGGGGTGCGTCGTAGTTGTCCGGATGGGCGATGTTCGCCGAACGGGAGAACATCTTGCTCCGGGTCGCCAGTTCCACATGGATTTCCATGCCGATCTTGAGTTGGGTCGATGCAATCGTGGTCATGTGGATTCACTCGCTGGCTGGTGCGGCCCCCGTGCCGGTCCGGAGGCGTTCGTGGACGTGACAGGGTACCACCACCGACGTCTGGTGGAGTACCATCGGGGCATGCTTGATCGCACTGAAATCGCACGTCGGATCGCGGAAACATCGGTACTCCACGGCACGTTCACCCTCCGGAGCGGACGAACGAGCACCTATTACATCGACAAGTACCGGTTCTCGACCCAACCCGACATCCTCCATGCGCTCGGGGCCCTCTTCGCGGAGATCATCCCCTCCACCACGACGCTTCTGGCCGGTGCGGAACTGGGGGGCATTCCACTGGTGACCACCGCCAGCATGGCCAGCGGCCTTCCGTGTCTCTTCATACGGAACGCGAAGAAGGACTACGGAACCGCGAAGATGCACGAGGGGAACGTGGGAGAAGAGGATCGTGTCGTGATTCTCGAGGATGTCGCCACGACCGGTGGCCAGGTCATCGAGGCGGCGAGGACGATCGAGGAACTGGGAGCACGGATCGACATGATCATCGCGACCATCGATCGTCAGGAGGGTGCCCGGGAATCCATAGAAGGTGCCGGATACGAATTCCGTTCGCTCTTCGAAGTCGGCGATCTCGGGGTGAACCTCTGATCAGCCGCCCGATCCGGAATCCGAGTTTCCGGACTGCATCTGGATCTGCACGTCGATCATCATCTGCGTCCGCTGCTCGACCCACTCGGCAAGCTGCTTGACACGCTCGTTGTCGGATCGGAGCAGCGTCGTGAGCATGGGGCTCGCGATGATGTCGGCCGGCTCGGCCGATTCGAGCATTCGAAGAAGCAGGATCAGCTTCGGCAGAACGATCTCGGACTGCATGATCTTCGATCGGATCGGGTTCATCGCCTCTCCCGAAGCAGCCACCGACATGAACCATGCCTGTTCGACGGAATCCATCCTGTCGTACGACTCGATGACGGCGGGCATGATTTCCTTCAGGAGGTCCCGCGACAGCTCGTCGGTCGAATGGTCGTTCGGACTCAACGCGGCGTGCGTGAGCACCGACAGGTCACCGATCAGCTTCGGTTCCATGATTCCCTGTGATGCGTTCGAAAGCGCTTCCGAAACCCATTCATCGTCGATCCGGACTCCATCGATGTGCATGGTTCCACCGGTGACCTGCGAACCGAGGACGCCGGGGGCGTAGGTGACCCGTCGCTCGGCCGTGTTGTTGGATACCTTGAAGTTGATGATTCCGGTGGTGATGATCGATGCCCCGACGATCGGGTGTGCATTCAGGAAGGTGCCGACCCACGTCGATCTGAGATTGAACGGAACGTTGATCTCCTCGTACGGATCGAGTCGAAGGGGCCCGCCGATGTCGATGATGATCGGCATGAGCTGGATCGGATCCTGATGCGGGATCTGGACGATGACCTCGATCAGCATCAGCTCCTTGATCGGACCCTCGGGACTGATGGCGAGGGGCATCGGAGACTGGTTCTTGACCTCGATGTCGAGGATCACCGGTTCATAGAGATCGACGACCGGATTTCTCGGCTCGATGTCGATGGTCAGGGCCAGTCGTGAATCCCTCGTGTAGCGATCGAACGCCGCGGGAATCGAGTCGACCACACCCGTCATCTTCTGGGCGAGCTCGGTCATGGGTATCTTGCTTCCGAGGATCTTCTCGAGGCGATCACGGGACCAGATTCCGATCAGTGCTCCGGGTTCGGATCTCGAAACATCCAGAAGCAGTCGAGCGGCATCCTGCTTTCGTCCCTGCTTCTCGCGAATGAGAGCGAGACCGAGCCGTGCGGCGGGATCGGATTCCGCCAGCGGTTCGAGGATCCTCGCCGCATCATCTTCGAAGCCCCTTCGGAAGCTGAGCCAGCCGTCGAAGCGATCCATCGCACCCTTCTCGATCGGCTTGAGCGCGTTCGCCTGCTCGATCCAGTTGGACGCCTTTTCCACATCGCCACCGAGCCACAGGGTCAGCCAGGCTAGTTCGGTGAGAGACCATGCCTGCGCCGCTTCGGTGCCCTTCTGACTCGCAAGGACGTACAGGCCGCTCTGATACGTCTCGATCAGCGAAGACCGTGCATCTGCAGCCGATTCGGCGGTGCCTTCGCTCTCGATCACGGCACGGACGGTCGCCAGAGTCGGTGTCAACGGAGCCTCGAGGCGGGCGAGATCCAGAGGGGAGAGATCCTTGGAGGATTCCTCCTTGTACATCTCCCGATAGAGTCGATCCGCTTCGAGTTGCCGGGACTGGATCAGACCGAGGGCCCGTTCACGATTGCCGTTGGCCCACTCCGCGATGGCGACATCGGCGATCAGATCGCCGTTGATGGCGTACCCGCCGGCCTGGAGATCACCCATCGCCAGGTTGTAGGCCCGATTCGCGGCCTTGTACGCACCCTCCTCCATGAGGATGTGGGCGAGGGTGGCGGGCGTCGAGCTGGCCGTGGGATCCGCGAGCATCAGACTGACGAGCAGTTCGACGCTGGCAAGCCGGTCATCGACCTTGGTCTGGAAGTAGCCCACGCCGATCGCAAGCGCCTCCGAGAACGACGGATCCAGTGCGATCGATCGGCCGACCCACCGGCTCATCTCGTCGATGTCACCCATGCGTCGGTGAAGCATGGCCAGCTTGAACGCGAGCCGTGATGCGATCGGACCACCGATCGCCTTGATGTTCGAATCACTGAGCAGGATCTCGAAGGCGGCGACCCGTTCGTCCGCATGCTGGTAGACATCGACTGCTTCGAGCAGTCTTCGAAGCTGAAGGGCCTCGTTGCCCGGATTGGCGGCGAGCGCCAGCCTGGATGCGGATTCAATGAGTGGCTCGTCTTCACACATGATGGCCATTTCGAGCAGCCGGGATGTGATCTGAATGTTGCCCGGGGCCAGACGGGATGCCTCCATCAGGAAGTACTTCGCGATCTCGATCGATTCGACCGTGATCGGCTTCAGCAGCATGATGTCCTTGGCGTACCGCAGCAGCTCGATGGCCAACCGCTCGGAGACGACCGTCCGGGATGGATCTGCGGCATCGACGGCGGAGGCGGGTTCATCCTCGTAGAACGAGGCCGACGCAACCGGTGCCGGGAGCAGCAGGATCGAAAGCAACAGGAAAAATCGGTGCATCTGGGACCCCGTCTGGCGGCAAATGATGGAAACACTCGCTGATTGATCGAATGGTAGGCCCCCTTTCCTGCTTCTGCCAACCAGAGGGGCTCCTGAGAGTCCCCTGGAAGCGGTTTGAAGCGGCACCGGGATCCGCAAATCATTGACACCTCGATGGGCCGGGTGCTATCGTTTCAGATCCTCCAGGCTCCCTGGAAAGGCCCATCTTCGGGTCGTATCGATCGGGAGCCAGTATCTGAGCCAGATCAATACCAATGCAAAATCGATGCGCTTCATTTCTGCTCTGTCTGACCGGGCTGCTCACCTTCAATGGTGAGTTGTCGGCGGCTCCTCCCACTTCCCTGACCTCGGTCGCCACGGAAACGACTCTCGACGACGCTCAGAAGAAGCGGATCAAGGAGTACACGGTCTACTGGCTGGACATGCTCAAGACGGGTACGCCGGAGCAGGCGACCAGAGCACGCAACAAGCTGGTCGAACCCGTGCGCAGCATGCTGGGGAGCTCCAGTTCGCTGTTCCGTTCGACCTACTCGGGCGATGTGATTCCGACGTTGCAGAAGATCGTGGAGGGGGATGATCTCTTCCGCGCGGTGAACGCTCTTCAGATCACAGGATTCCTGGGATCCGATCGAGCCATGCGGCTTCTCGTCGAGACCGAGGATCCGGATGTCGAAGCCAGCCCTGAAAAGCGGCTTTGGGCCACGATCGCAATTCGAGAAGCACTCAAAAACGGCGACCTTTCACCCCGAAAGGTCTCTTCGACCGTCCGCAGCGTCGCTCGTGCCGCCAGCACCGAAAAGGATTGGCGGGTCCTGATGCGTGAAATGGAGACGCTGGCCGCGGCCAGCCAGTCGTCGATCCCCCGTGATCAGGGTGGAGACGAGATCCGCGACCTCGGACGAAAGCTTCAGCTCGAGGTGATCACCAACACGATCAATCGACTCTCGAGTGGTGACGGGAAGAACATCGATCTGATCTATGCACTGCGTCCGAGCATCCTCGAACTTCGTCAGCAGTATCTGGATCCGAGCATGATCGAATACCGACGTGAGCTCGGTCTTGGAGCGGCTCTCCAGCTCGGCCGCGTCTACGAAGTCGTTCTGGTCAACTACGACTCGCTGCGAAGCGACCCGGAACTCATGGAATCATCCGGACTGACCCTTCGCCTCAGCGAAGAGACCCTCAAGCTGATCGATACGGACATCCGAAACGGGGGAACCCCGACTTCGAGTTCGGTCGATGCCTGGGAACAGGGTCGGCGGGATGTGGTCCAGAAGAACAAGGCCGAGTGGGAATCCGTTCTCGGGAAGCCACCCTACTCCGGTCGCTGAATCAGCCGGAACGACATTCGACCCTCCCTTGACCGCACTCGATGGAAATGTCGACGTACCATGAGTACGTTCGTTCCAAGGACGGTGCGATGATCCGACAACTTCCCCTGATCCTGCTGCTCCCCGCTCTCCTGGTGCTCGTCGTATGGTTCGACGAACCCGCACCGAGATCGGATTTCACGTGGAGCAGCAGCAGCGACGTCTTCACCCTCGATCCGCAGCGGATGAGCTACCTCACCGACATGCGGGTCGGTTCCGCGCTCTATGAGGGACTCGTGAGGTTCGATCCGGAGCAGGGCCTCTTCGTACCGGGTGCCGCCACCTCGTGGGAACGGAGTGCGGACGGAAGATCGTGGACGTTCCACCTGAGGCCGGATGCCAGATGGAGCGACGGATCCCCCGTCACCGCATGGGATTTCGCATGGTCGTGGATGCGACTGCTGACACCGGACACCGCAGCCAGCTACTCATCCCTGTTCTTTCCGATCCGTGGTGCCCGGGAATGCTGGAAGCATCGCAACGAGCAGCTGAAGGCGTTCTCGGAGAGGGACTTCCTCGACGATCGGGAACGCATCGTGGCGGCCCGACGACTCTGGGACGATCACGAGGATCGATTCAGTCGTGAGGTGGGCATCGAGGTCGTGGACGAGTCGACGCTCGTGGTCCATCTCGAGCAGCCGCTGCCATGGCTGCTGGACCTGCTCGCCTTCACACCGGCTTCACCCGTGTATCGACCCTCGGTCGAGGGTTGGCCCACCGCGGATGATCCGGATCAACCATGGCACCGGCGGGACATCCCGGAGTGGGATGATCGAGCCTTCGTGAAGATCGATCCTGCGTCGGGCCGATTGTTCCAGGACCATCGGTGGGCGCGGCCCGGACGACTCGTCGGCAACGGGCCGTACCTGCTCGACTCCTGGCGATACAAGAGGGATCTGAGACTCGTGGCCTCGCCGACCTGGCACGATGCCGACGGCGTCGCCTGCGAGACGATCACCAAGCGAACCATCGAGGATCCGAACACCGCGGTCCTGGCCTTCGAATCCGGTGCCCTGGACTGGCTCAACGGGGTGAACGTCGACTACCGGGTCGACATGATCGAACAGCAGGATCTGGGGCATCGCAACGACATCCATGTCGTCCCGGCCTTCGCCACCGACTTCTTCTCCTTCAACTGCCGTCCGACGCTTCCCGGAGGCAGGCTGAATCCATTCGCCGATCCGGCGGTTCGCCGTGCCTTCGCATTGACCGTCGATCGGGATTCCATCGTCGAACACGTGACAAGGCTGAACGAACCGATCGCGACCACGCTCGTTCCGCCGGGATCCATACCGGGCTACGAATCACCCCGAGGTCTGGACCGCGATCCGGATCGGGCCCGGAGCGAACTCACCGCAGCGGGTTGGATCGACCGGGACGGGGATGGACTGGTGGAATCGGAGGATGGATCGCTCTTTCCGATCACGACGCTCCTCTACACCACGAACACGCCGCGATTCAAGCGAATGGCCATCGCCCTCCGGGAACAATGGGAGACCGAACTCGGGGTGCGGATCGAACTCGTGGGCAAGGGTTCGAAGTTCTATCGCAACGATCTCCGGGAAGGCGACTTCATGATCGCCCGGGGAACCTGGTACGGAGACTACGGGGACCCCACGACGTTCCTCGATCTGTGCAGGACCGGAGACGGCAACAACAGCCGGGGGTTCACGGATCCGATGATCGATGCCGCACTCGACGAGGCGTCGACCGAATCCGATCCATCCCGCCGGCTCAAGATGCTCGCCGACGTGGAACGTCGCCTCTTCACCGAATCGCTGCCGATGGTTCCCATCTGCCAGGTGGTCGACGTCCACATGTTCGATCCGGATCGGATCTCGGGGCTGTCGTCCCACCCCAGACAGATCCACCAGTTCTGGAAGGTCGCGGTCGATGACGGCGGTGCCCGGGGAGCAGCAGCTCCATGAGGCGGACGACCGGTGGACATCCCCTGCTTCGACTGATCGGCTGGCGACTGGTGCAGCTTCCGTTCATCCTCGTGATCATCTACACGCTGACGTTCATGCTTGCGTGGCTGATCCCGGGAAACCCGCTCGAACAACCCGAAGGAAGGCGACCTCCGGACGAGATCGTCCAGGCCATGGAGGCCCGTTACGACTTCGACGATCCGATGACGTTCTACTTCGAGTACCTCGGAGGAATCACCGGTGTCGACTGGATCACGGGAGCCGGTTCGGGTCCGGTGATCGATTTCGGACCAAGCCTTCGTCATGAGAACTGGACGGTCAACGAGATTCTCGTCTCGCAGCTGCCGGTGTCGATCGTCCTCGGACTGTCCGCGATCATGCTGGCGTGCGTGATCGGAATCCTCGCCGGAGTGATGGGATCGCTCCGGCCCGGATCGTGGGTCGATCTGGTCACGCTTCTGATCGCCCTGATCGGCATCAGTCTTCCCGCCTTCGTGACGGGCACCGTGCTGCTGGTCGTCTTCGCGGTCTCGCTCGGCATTGCACCGGTGGGTGGATGGGGAGGGTTCTCGCACATCGTGCTGCCCGCGATCGCCCTGAGTCTTCCCTTCGCCGCATACATCGCGCGACTCGTGCGGACGGGAATGCTCGAGGAACTCCGATCCGATCATGTGCGGACCGCACGGGCCAAGGGAATGCCCGAACGCGTCGTCATCTACAAGCATGCACTGAAGAACGCCTTTCTTCCGGTGCTCTCCTACCTGGGACCGGCCACCGCGGCAGCCATGACCGGATCGTTCGTCGTCGAGAAGGTCTTCGCGGTACCCGGAATCGGAACCCACTTCGTGGACGCCGTGCTCGGCAAGGACATCACATTGATCACCGGAGTCGTCCTCGTCTACTCGACGCTGCTCGTCCTGTTGAACCTGCTGGTCGATGTCCTCTACCACTGGGCCGATCCGAGGATACGGATCGCATGATGTCCACGATCCACAACCGGAACCGTGGCATCGGAAACCGGATGCGCCGAATGTTCTTCACGATCGTCGTCTGTCTCGTTGTGGCCTGGATCGTCTGGCTGGGACTGATTCTCCTTTTCCAGGAGACGTTCATCTTTCCCCGATTCATCGCCAACCGGGATGTTCCCGCATCGGCCCCGGCCGACGTGGAGATCCTTCGAATCGCGCTGGATGACGGAGGCTTCGTCGAATCGTGGCTTCTTCCCCCGATCGGAACGACGCCCGCCCCGCTTCTCGTCATCGCCCATGGAAACGCCGAGCGCATCGATTCATGGATCGACTTCGCCCGTCGCCAGCAGCAACGCGGCTATGCGGTCCTGCTTCCGGAATACAGGGGATACGGACTCTCGGGCGGGTCGCCCACCCAGCAGGATCTCGTCGACGACACCATCCGGTTCGTCGATCAGGTGCACGCCAGGAACGATGTCGACGCGGACCGGACGGGATACCTGGGGATGTCCATCGGAACGGCGGTGCTGGCCCAGGTCGCGCTGGAGCGTGCCCCCCGTGGAATCGTGATGCTCGTGCCGCCGGCGCGGATCGACTCGTTCCTGTGGAGATTCGCGGCGCCTTCGTTCATGATGCGGCATCCGTTTCGAACCGACCTCGCCGTCCAGCAGCTCGATCTTCCGATCCTGATCTGCTCGAACACCCGGGACCACATCATCCCCCACGATCACGGACGCCGTCTGGACGAACTGGCGATCGATTCGACGTACATGGAGTTCGACGGAGACCACAACGTGCTGCACAGCGATGCGGAGGTCCTCCGGCGGCGGCGGGCGATGGATGGATTTCTCGACGGACTGCTCGAGCCCGGGCGGTGATCACATCGTGGGACCGTACTCCGCGAGTTCACCGAGTTCCTCGGCGATGCGGATCAGCTGGTTGTACTTTGCGCACCGATCGCTTCGACACGGGGCACCGGTCTTGATCTGACCCGCATTCACCGCGACGGCGAGATCGGCGATGGTCGAGTCCTCGGTCTCTCCGGATCGATGACTGATCACCGCGGTGTACGCGTTGTGTTGGGCGAGTCGGACCGCTTCGAAGGTCTCGGTCAACGTACCGATCTGATTGACCTTCACGAGAAGCGAGTTGGCGCATCCCTCCTCCAGACCGCGTCGGAGAAAGTCGACGTTGGTCACGAAGAGGTCGTCTCCGACGAGTTGGATCTGATCGCCGAGCCGCTCGGTCAGCCTGGCCCATCCATCCCAGTCGTTCTCGCCCAGACCGTCCTCGATCGACCGGATCGGATACCTCGAGGCCCAGTCCTCCCACAGATCAATCATCTCGTCCGTCGTCGCGATCCGGTCGGGATCGCTGGAGAAGAAGCAGTAGCCGTCCTCACCCTTCTGTCGGGCGGCATCGACCATCTCGCTGGCCGCCGGATCGAGGGCGATGAAGATCTGTTCTCCGAATGTGTATCCGGAGAGTTCGACCGCCTCCTCGATCACGCGAAGCGCATCCTCGTTGTCGGCGAGATCCGGTGCGAAGCCGCCCTCGTCTCCGACCGCCGTGGACAGTCCCCGCTTGGAGAGGACACCCCTCAGCTGGTGGTAGATCTCCACGCCGGCCCGAAGCGCGTCCTCGAACCTGTCGAATCCCCAGGGTTGGATCATGAACTCCTGGAAGTCCACGGTGTTGTCCGCGTGCTTTCCTCCGTTGAGGATGTTCATCATCGGTGCAGGAAGCGTACGGGCGGAGGTGCCGCCGAGATACCGGTACAGCGGAAGGCCGGAGGCCTTCGATGCGGCACGGGCCACCGCGAGCGAAACTCCAAGGGTGGCGTTGGCTCCGAGATTGGACTTGTTGGGGGTGCCGTCGGCTTCGATCATGAGCTGATCGATGTATTCCTGTTCACGGGCATCGAGGCCGACGATCTGGGGTGCGAGTTCCTCGTTGACGTTGGTCACGGCATTCATGACCCCCTTGCCGCCGAAGAGATCGTCGTCTCCGTCCCGGAGTTCGACCGCTTCGTGCTCACCGGTGCTTGCACCGGATGGAACGATGGCTCGACCCATCGAACCATCGATGAGAATCGCCTCGCACTCGAGCGTGGGATTGCCGCGGCTGTCGAGGACCTGCCGGGCGTGGATTGTTTCGATCTCGTACTCCATGGGAACTTGCTCCGATGAGGTGGATGGGTGAGATGATACCGATCTCAGTCGGCGACTTCCGTCCTCGACGCGAGGCGGTCGACCATGTCTCGAACCACCCAGCTCATGTTGAGCAGTCCGGTCGTGGTCCGGGCGGCGATGTGCGGGTGGAGCACGACGTTCTCCAGACCCAGCATCGGGCTTCCGGATGGAATCGGCTCGGTTTCGTGGACATCGAGAACGGCCCGGAACGACGGGGTCGACCCGAGTCTCGATGCGAGAGCCGGTTCGTCGATCACGAAGCCGCGTGAGGCGTTCACGAGCAGAGCCGAATCCTTGATTTTCGCCAGACACGCCGCATCCACGAGACCGTGGTTCGAGGCCCGGCCGTCGACATGGATGCTCAGGACATCCGACTCGAGAAGAAGCGTGTCAAGATCGACGGGTTGACAGGTGCCCCGATGGGCGTCCGGAATCGCCCTGAGATCATGGAACAGGACACGAAATCCGATTGCGGACGCGACGGCCCCGAGTCTCGATCCGATGCGGCCGAACCCCAGAATCCCGAATGTCATCTCGTCCATCTGCATCGAGGCCCGGCTGGATGCCCGCATCCGCCTCCATTGATCGCCGTCGACCGCATTCGTGATCCGTTCCCTGGGCCGGAGTTCGTTGGTGACGGATGCGATGACGAACTCGACGACCGCCTGCGTGTTCGCCGACGGGGTGTTGAGGACCTCGACGTCGCGTTCACGGCAGGCATCGAGATCGATCCCATCCAGACCGACACCGGCTCTGGCGACGATTCGGAGGCATGGTGCCCCATCGAGCAGCCTGGCATCCACACGTGTCGCCGTCCGGACCACGAGGCCATGGGCGCAAGCCAACGCCTCGTCGAACCCGTCCTGATCGAATGCCAACTCACGAAGATCGACCCGCTCGGAAAGCCACTGACGGGCTTCCTGCTCGATCGGCTCCGCAAGGATGATGATGGGGAGATCAGCCATGAAACGGCATAGTACGCACCCCGAACCATGACCAGAAGGGCTTTAAATCGGGTTTTATGTTCGTAAGTTCAATACTGGTTGGTATTTAGGCCCATTTGCACATTCCAGACCATCATTGCAATAGATCGCCGTGAGGGGCGTTTCACTGACAGAAGACAAAGGGACGTCTCATCGATCAAACCGACGCACAACCCCTGCGATGACCTGATCGGTCCCTGTGAACACATGTGAGGGGGTACGGAGATCCTGCTGGCGAGAGCGGATTTCCGAACAACCCATCTCCCCTCTCCCTGAAGCCCGACGGAGCCAATGCTCCGTCGGGCTCATTGTTTTTCTGGAAAGAAGTGCGAGAGATGTCCGGGTTCGAACGCAATCAGGGTACTGGGCCCGGTTTTTCGGCCCCTTCGCACGCATCAACCAAGGACTATCACATGAAATACATGCCTTTCCGGACACTCGCAGCCTGTGCCATCAGTACGACCCTTGGAACTGCTTCGGCATCCATGGGCGAAGTCGTCCTGAGCAGTTGGACCGACAGCGAACACTTCTACTACTACGTCAATCACATGCCGGACTTCGATCAGGTCCGATGTGAAGACATGGAGCCTTCCGTGGAGGGGCTTCCAGAAGATGGAATAAACTACTGCGTTCCGACCGCGACCACGAATGTCTTCTCGTACATCGCGTCGCACGGATTTCCGCACATCGATCCAGGTGTCGTGTTCAATCCGGAGAGCAACTACTTCTACGACAAGTTCGGTGAATTCATCGAGGACCTCGGCGTCGACATGGATACCGATCCGTTGGGCGGCACGAACTACGACGACTACTACGAAGAGATCAAGGATCGACTCTCCTGCGAATTCGTCGTCAAGCTCTACATCGCGAGGGACGACTATGCTCCGTCGTTCAAGGGACTGTGCAGGTCCGCCATCAACGGGCATCTGATTCTCGTACGGAACGGATACTACGACGACCTCGGTACCACCGGATCCGGTCGATACAAGGTCGATCGATACGGTGGTCACGTCACGACCTTCAGACAGGGTTGGGGGTACGAAGGAACGGAAATCATGACCGTCCGCGATCCGGCCACAGGTGGAAGCGACTGCTACGGACAGAGTGAATTCTCAAGCCGTTCCTGGCACATCGAAGAACGTCGAATCCAGGATGAATACGGAGACAACCGCACGCAGTGCTACATGTACGAACTGGATGGATCCGTGTACGGTTCGTCCAAGCGGTATCTCGACGGGTACATCTCGATCATCCCGAATCGCTTCTACTCCTGGGGACCCTATGACAACGGCATCGGAATCAAGGTCTTCGGACCGATCGATTCGCTGTTCACGAACATCGTGAGCGGACCCGTCATGCTCGGAGACGCGTACCGGGACTGGGCGGTCGGCGATTTCAAGCCGCACCCCAGCGGCATGGGTGGCTGGGCGTTGATGAAGTCCCCACAGGGGCTGACCTCGATGGCCGAGATCGACCTGGACACCAACACCCTGACGCCGGTGGAACTCGCCAACATTGCACCGAACCCGAAGCGTTTCGTCATCGATTCCAATGCACGACTCTGGGTCGCCGATGATGCACCCGGTCAGAATCCCCGTCTGCAGATCTTCGACAAGGATCCGTCGAACAACATGAGACCTCTGGCGTCGCTCGATCTGCAGTCGCCCCCCGCAGCCATGACGCTCGACGGAAACGACATGTGCGCCTTCTTCCCCGCCGAGGGTGGATTCCGGTGGTTCTCGCGATCCGAAGGCAACGGCTACGGATCGACCCGGTTCGCCCCACTCCCGCAGCAGATTCAGTTCCAGGGAGAATGCAGCATCGAGATCGATCCGAAGACCGGAGATCTGCTGTTCTGGTCCGAAGGGTTCGCAAACACGATCTGGTCCCTCTCCATGGGCGATGAAGGCGTGTTCGAGGTCTCCGAGATCCGTGGCGAAAAGGATCAGCCGATCGACAGCTTCCAGTTCGACGACCATGGAAACCTGTTGATGATCGTCGGAGGAACGATGTGCTCCGTCTCTCGGAACGAACAGGGGCAGTGGGTTCCGATGGAGGACCATCTCTTCAACGGTGTATCGATGTACGACCATCTCACCGGCGAGAATCCCGGCCCGCAGCGATTCAGCATGCTTCGCAGCAGCAACAACCTGCCTGCGGAACTGTCCGATGACCAGTACGACAACGCCGGTCTCGAACACGAGTCGCAGTTCGGAGACTACGAGCAGCTCGATTGCGATGCTGACATCAACCGTGACCGGATGGTGGATGTGAACGACATGCTGCTCGTCATCAGTGAATGGGGCAGCGAAAGCAGTCCCGCCGACATCGGGAACGACGGCATGGTGGATGTCATGGATCTTCTGTCCGTCATCGAATCTTGGGGCATGTGCCGCTGAACCGGCGTCACATCGGCGAAAGAGGTCACGGGAGTCGCGTTCGGGCGGCTCCCGTGATCATTTTTGTGAGGAGACGAACTCCGCTCCATGCGCATAGTCGGTGTTCACTGGAACCCCGTTCCGGCACAGATGGCATTCCGCGGCCGGAATGGAGGGAAGTTCGATCTCGTCGAGGAAGATGAACCGGTCGACGCCCAATTCCCGATGCCCCACGTTTCCTCGGTTGATCCAGGTCGCGACGCCACAGATGGATGCGCCTGCGGCCCGGACCGCGTCGAGGACCAGACCGGTGGAATGCCCCGTGTTGATCACGTCGTCCACGACGAGGACCCTGCGACCACTGACGGCAACGTCGTAGCCGCGGTTGAGCCGGAACGTCTCGCGACCGTCCTCGCGATGGCGTTCGGCGAAGATGCATTCGATCCCCATCGCGAGGGCCGTGTACTGGGCGCAGATGACGCCGCCCACCGCCGGACCGCAGACCACGTCCGCCTCGATCCCCGCCTCCGCGACCGCCTCCGCGAGCATCGCACCGAGGTCGCGCGGTCGTGATGGGACTGTGTTGATGATGTCCTTGGCGATCCATCCGGGACCGTGTTCACCGGATGCGTAGACGAAGTGGCCGTCCGTGATGAGTGCACCACAGTCGTCGAGCAGCCTTCTGGTGAACACGCTTCGGTTCGATCCGCTCATGCATGCACCCTTCCTACGCGTAGGAATGCAGACCCGAGATCGTGAAGTTGATGACGATCCAGTTGAAGAGCATAACGGCGCACCCGATCACGGCGAGGATGGCCGTCCACATGCCCTTGTCGCTCGACTTCATGCGCACGTGGATGAGAATCGCGTAGATCAGGAAGGTATTCATCGCGAACACCTCCTTCGGATCCCAGCCCCACGGTCGACCCCAGGAGTGGTCGGCCCAGATCGCCCCCATGACCAGTCCCGCCCAGAGCAGGATGAACGAGAGTTCGACGAGAATCATCGTGGTGCCGTCGAGGACCGCTCCGAAGCTGGTCTTCGAATCCATCAGGGCCGCTTCGCCGCCTCGACGACGGATGATCAGGGAACCGACGCCGCCTGCGCCCACATGCTCCCGGACGTCCCGCTCACCTCGACCGAATCGGATGAATCGATGGATGAGATAGAGGCCGGCGGAGACGAAGGCGAGGAAGATCAGCACGTAGGAGAAGATGATCACGTTCGTGTGGATGTAGAGCCACACGTCGTGGAGCACGGGCATCCGGTTGCTGAAGTGCGGAGACAGCTGCAACGGACTGAAACTCGCCGCCATCAGGGCGAACATGGAGGCCATCGCGCTGCTGAGGAAGAAGAGGTTGCGGACCCGGGTTCGCCCGAGCACGATCTCCATGATGATCGCGAAGCATCCACCGAACCACGTCGAGGTGGTGACGGCTTCGAACATGTTGGTGTTCGGCCAACGCCCGGAGACGTACCAGCGGAGCACGAGGGCGAAGGTCTGGAGTCCGAAGGCGGCAAGAAAGAAGATGATTCCCGTCCAACGGGCCCCACCCCAGCCGTACACGACGGCCATGAGCAGGAAGATGATCGAGATCAGGTAGATCATCCAGATCCAGGTGAATCCCTTCCACTTGAAGTACGAGCTCTCGAGTTGGAGGCGTTGTTCGGATGGATACTCGGCGAACACCGCGCGGCCCGCCTCGGGAAGCACCCGTCCGAGATCCACGATCGCGGCATTGACGCCGGCGACGTCCTCCTGCTGCCACGCGCTGACCATCCGGGTCCACGCCTGCACCATCGGATCGCCGTTGGCGGCATTCGGATCGAGTTTGGCGAACGACATCTGGTACTCGTCGATCGTCATCCAGGGCTTTGTGTACTCACCGTTCAAAGGTGGCATCAGCACGAGCAGGCGACGGAGCATCATCGGATTCGAGGTCTGGGTCGCAGCCTCGAGGGCCTCGACGGGCTTGGCGAAGCGAAGCACATCGGAGCGGAGCCGGGACATCATCTGCTCGACGGCGGGGTTCCGCAGAAGCGAATCGCTGGACAGCCCCGTCTCCATGAAGGCCTCGAGGCTGGCGCGGTCGGGAGGATTGTTGGATTCCAGAGCGGCATCCACCATCAACGCTCGGAACGGCTTCTTCTTCACGAAGTAGAGGGGCTTCCCCTCGTACGCCTGGGGACGGAGCATCAGATCCAGATACGTCAATGGATCCGACTGACCATCGATCTCCCTGGGACCGGTGATCGACTGCATGATCGAACGGGCGAACGAATCGTACGACTTGATCCGACCACCCTGCCAGACGGCGACGACGTCCAACGGGGAGACGTCGACACCATGGGGAAAGGGTCTGGATTCGACGTTGTCGTCGGCTCCGGATGTGGATGCGGATGCGGTCAACAGCACTGTGAGCATGAGAATGAAACGAATCATGATGCCGCTCCAACCTTTGCAATTGCCGATTCCTGACGACGACGGACCAGAACGGGTTTCACATAGAACGCATACATGAGTCCGAGGACCATGAGCACGCTGCCGGCGAGCTGCACCCACACCCCACGGCGGTTTCCGACGCCGAGCACCGTGTAGTTGAGACCGAGCGAGGGGGTGTCGCCCGAGAACCTGGCCGGATCGGGGGGATCCCATTGCGACTGGAAGAACCAGAAGCCGCCCTCTTCGGCCGGATCGTTGACACTGATGTCGGCTTCCCTGGGTCCGGACGACTCGTCGAACTGGACCCGACTGATCCAGTTCAGGATGCTCGATGTGCTTCCCGTGAAGCCGCCGATGTGATCCTTGGTGTCGAAGCCGAGCAGTGAGACCTTCGAGGGAAGCGATTCGCTCTTGCGAGACAGCATGAGCTGGATCATTCTTCCATCGGAAAGCGCGACGGTGGTCGGTCGCCAGGGGAACCTGCGGAGAACCTCGTCCCGGGATTCGAACGGCCAGTGGTGATACGCGAGCCACGCCTCCCTGTTGCTCGAATTCGGAACCTGCACCCTGATCATCGAGTACTGATTTCCGATCGACGGGTCCTGCTGTCCCCGGGGCACGATCGAGGGTCGGGTGCTGGTGGTGGTGTACGGTGAATAACTCGGGACGTTCATCGTGATGCCGGGTACCAGTTCCATCGGCTCGTCGATGACGACGTCCATCGCAACGGGAGGTTCGTCCGACTTGAAGTTGGTCACGAGCCGGAGCGTGCCATCACCTGGACCGGCCAGGAGCAGCACCGGAGCGGCGGCCCTGGTCGACGGCTCGAAACGCGTCTGGATTCCGGGGTCGAGTTCACGGCGTTCGATGGTGTGGTCCGTTGGAACGGCGCCGGGAACCGGAAGCGGAAGATCGCCGTTGAGCGATGGATCGTCGAAGACCCACCGCATCCAGAGATCGCCGTCCTTCTCGAGTTCGATCCGAAGCATCGAGATGTCCCGACCCTCGATCGAAAGATGCTCGTCGAATCGGACCGGACGCCACCTGTAGTCGGTTCCCTCGATCGGCTGCATGGGAAGATCCGGTTCGAGTTCGGACAACCCCTCGATCGGGAACGTCATGGTCCGGGGTTCATCACCGGGAATGGTGATGACGATGCGGGGACCGACGGGTTCCATCAGCTCGTCGAAGTCGGATTCCTCCTCGATCCACTTGAACTGCATGAGCGAGGGATCGGCGTTCGAAGACTTCGGATCCATCGCGAACATCTCGTAGCGCTGCTTGCGCCCCTCGCTGGTCGTGAATTCGACCTTGGCCGACGGCGCGAGCACGTTGCCTCCGGATTCGGTCCGCTTCTCGAGCACCGCCGCACGCAGGTAGTCGGTGACGAGGACCGAAGCCCCGTTCAGTGGATCGTTCGGATCCGACGCCGGAACCCGGATGCTGAGCGGTTCGATGAAGGTTCGGTTGTCATCACGTATCGGCCACGTCGTACCGAGTCCGGAAAGGTAGTTGTTGAATCTGGGAAGACCATGGATCGGGCGTTCGATCCATGGTGTGGTCGGCTCGATGGATCCGTCGGCCTGCTTCTTGATCTCGCGGATGTAGAGTGCCGACGAATTCATCACATGGAACCTGTCGCGGACATCGGGAACGAGGGACAGCGACAGATCGGAATCGACGGTCGGAGTGCCCACCACCTTGATGGCACGCGCGAAGGGTTGGTTCGGATTGTCGCTGGCGACGAGATCCTCCGTGTACTGGGGATACCCGAGGATCAACTGGCGGACGTACCGCTGCTCGGGGGACTGGACCGACACGGAGACGGAATACGCCCGCTTGCCGGCATCGGATCCGGAAAGAAGTTCCCATTCCGGATCGATCGACGTCACGATGAACGACCATTCGTCTGCTCCGGATCCGACGGTCGCCGTCGCGCCGGGCATGACCAGGACGGAGGAGGTCTCGTGTCCGGGAATCTCGATCTGCATTCGAGCCCGGGCGATGGGGACATCACCCTCGATCTTGGTCGCGAAGTAGATCACGCTTCCGATCACCAGCGTGATGATCCCGGTGTGGATCGTCCAGACACCGAGGTTGATGACGTTGAATCGGATGCGGCGGATCGTGGTGACGATCAGCGTCACCGAGAAGAGTGCCATCAGGGCGTAGAAGGGCCACCAGTGGAACCACTCGAATTCCGTCATCTCGAGCCCCTTGGCCTCCCTGATCGCGTACCAGGTGGTGGGTTCCCAGAGGGCCCAGTGGATGGGGATTCCGGAGGATCCCACGGCGCTGTAGATGAACAGCAGGACCATGAAGACGATGCCGACGCGGACGCTGCTGAAGAAATCGAGGATGAGCTTGAGTGGATTCATTGATGCTGATGTTCGGTGTACCGGGCTGAAAACAGACCTTCCTCAGCTGTGATCGTAGACACCATGTCCGGTCTTGTTTCCCAAACGTCCTTCTTCGACCAATTCGACCAATTTCGGGGCTGGAAGGTACTTGTCGTCGCCCAGACCACGGTGCATCACCAGCATGATGTCGCGGCAGACATCCAGACCGATGTGGTCGGCCAGACGAAGGGGTCCCATGGGGAAGGCACAGCCCAGAACCATGATGGAATCGATGTTTTCGGGCTCGGCGACCCCATCGGACCAGGCGTGGAACGCCTCGTTGATCATCGGCATCAGCACCCGATTGCTGACGAATCCGGCATGGTCGTTCGCGGGAACCGGAACCTTGCCCATGGCCTCGGACAGTTCGATGGTCCGGCGGGTCGTCTCCTCGCTGGTCCCACGGCCGTTGATGACCTCGACGAGCTTCATGATGGGGACCGGATTGAAGAAATGCATGCCGATGACCCGGTCCGCCGCGTCGGGAACCGCCGTCGCGAGATCGGTGATGGAGATGGAGGAGGTGTTCGTGGCGAGGACGACTCCGTCGCCGAAGACCTCGTTCATGCGCTTGAAGATCTTCTTCTTCAGATCGGCGTTCTCGGTGGCGGCCTCGACCACCCAGTCGGCGTCCGAGGCGTCGGACATGTCGGTGTGGCAACCGATGCGGGACAAGGCGGTGTCGGCCTCCTCGCGGGTCATCCGTTCCTTCTTGACGTTCCGGTCCATCGTCTTGGCGTGGTACGAGGACGCCTTCGACAACTGCTCCTCGGAGACGTCGATCAATGCGACGTCGATTCCCCTGGATGCAGCAACCAGCGCGATGCCGCTGCCCATCGTTCCTGCGCCGATGACCGCCAATTTCTTCACGTCTGACATGTGTTGACTCCGCCGTTGTCTGGTCAGTTGTCTTCCCAGGACTTCAGTTCAGGACCGGTGTATTCGGCCAGGGGACGGATGATCCGGTTGTTCCGGTGCTGTTCCATGATGTGGGCGCACCAGCCGGTGACCCGACTGGCCACGAAGATGGGTGTGTACTGAGGAACGGGAATGCCCATGGCGTAGTAGGTCATGCCGCACGGGTAGTCGACGTTCGGATGGATGTTCTTCTCGCGAAGCATGATGGCCTGCACCTCGTCGCCGAGATCGAACCACTTCTTCGCATCCGTATTCTCCTCGGAGGCGTACTTGAGTCCCCAGTCCCTCAGGATGCCGGCGCGATGGTCGCCGTTCTTGTAGACACGGTGGCCGAATCCCATGAGCTTCCGCTTGGTCTCGAAGGCGTTCTTCAACCAGGACTCCGCATCGGAACCGCCCTCGACGGCCTCCATGATCTCGGCGAGCATGTCCATGGCCGCCTCGTTGGCGCCACCGTGAAGCGGTCCCTTGAGGGCTCCGATGCCGCCGCAGATCGCGGAGTGCATGTCGGACATCGTCGATGCGATGACGCGACAGGTGAAGGTCGATGCATTGAAGTCGTGTTCGGCGTAGAGGATCAGCGAGACATCCATGACCTTGGCCGCGATCTCGCCAGGTCGTTCTCCGGTGATGCAGTACAGCAGGTTGGCCGCGTGGGAGAGTTCGGGATCCGGGGTGATCGCATCCTTGCCTTCCAGGGCACGCTGGTGGGCTCCGATGATCGTGGGAATCGAAGCGAGCAGCCGCTTCGACTTTCGAAGTTCGGCATCCTGTGAGTTGTCCTCGCAATCGGGATCCAGATGCGACGCCGCGGAGATCGCGGTGCGGAGAGCGCACATCGGATGTGCGTCGGGCGATTGCTTCGCGATGTGCTGCACGAGCTCGATGACGCTCGGATGCGGATTGGCGTAGCTTCGCAGCTCCGTGTTGAACGCCTCCAGTTCACCGGAAGACGGCTTGTGCCCCACGAGCAGGAGGAATGCAACCTCCTCGAAGGTGGCGTGGGCTGCGAGGTCGGCGATTTCGTAGCCTCGATAGATCAGATGCGACTGACCGACCGAACAGATCTGGGTGTCGCCGATGGTCTGTCCGGCGAGGCCTCGGGTGTCTGGCTGCTTGGTCGTTGCGCTCATGGACGTTCTTCCAATCTTCTTAGGGGTATTTATGTGCAATCGGGCACCTTGAGCGCCGAAATGCAGAGTCCAGTGATTGTAGTCGATCGGAGGCCGGGGCGTCGAAGA
>MDTG01403534.1_pt1 | contig 33041 bp, 34 predicted proteins | sample 811421 | NCBI WGS metagenome assembly MDTG01 (sample SAMN05326645, study PRJNA326480) | marine metagenome | isolation source: seawater | place: Pacific Ocean: South East | collected 2011
ATCCCTAAGGCCATGGGCAAGCCGTGACCCAGTGATCCGGTTGCTGCCTCTACTCCCTCGATGTAGCCAGGTTTAGGTGGGTGTTCATGGAACACGCTTCCTGGTTTACCGAACTGCTCTAAACGTTCAACTGGAAAAAATCCACGTTCTGCTAGTACTTGGAAAAGAACAGGTGCTCCATGGCCTTTACTTAGTACGAAGCGATCGCGCTCGGGCTCCATTGGAGCTTTAGGGTCTATATTAAGTTCATTCCAGTACAGGGCTGTAAGTAATTCGACGCACGATAGGCATGATCCCAGATGTGGGATTTGCGCATTTGCTGACGTTTCAATCGTTCGCTTGCGGATCGTTAGTGAAATCTGCTTTAGCTTTGTATTAGATACAGTTTTTTTAGTGTCCATAATGTCAGTGATTGGCCTCAAGTTGTAGGTGTTTCATCCACTTAACTGTGTAGCAGCTTTCCCCATCTGGAAGTTCTCCATTTTTATAGGCAGCGCTAATTTCATCAATTGCATTTTGCACGCTGAATTGCGGTTGAAATCCAGTTGACAATAATTTACTGGAATCCTGTCGGTAAGAACGGGGATCGTTGGATTCACTCACAATTAATTCGGCTCCAGTTGCTTCTTGAACCCTTTTGGCGATATCAATGATTTTTATATTTTCAAATCCAGCATTATAGCATTCAGATGGCAGGTTAGGATTCGCAAGGAAGTGTCGATAAACATTGGCGAGGTCATTGATATGAATATTGGGCCTTGTCTGGTTGCCTCCAAAAACTGTTATTCTCCCATTCTTCAGACCTTGGTAGGTCAGCATGTTTACGCTTACGTCAAGCCTCATACGCGGTGAAATCCCGCATACCGTTGCTGGCCTGATGCAATGCACTTGCATCTTGTTGGCATAAGAAAGAAATACCCTTTCAGCCACCATTTTGGTTTTGTTGTAAACTGATATCGGCACTAATGTTAGATCTTCGGTGACATTTGGCTCATCTTTTATCCCATAGACGCTTCCTGAGCTAGCAAATAAGAATTGCTTTACGCCAGCTCGAACTGCACGATCTGCCAACTGTTGACCTGCAAGTACATTAACTTCCCAGCTCAGTGTTGGGTTTAGTTCTACTGCCGGATCATTCGCGATATTTGCTAAATGAATAATTGCGTCGACACCTTCAAGTGGGATCGCCTCTGTGTCGCGGATGTCCAGCTTTACATTTGTTAAATGTGGATGCTTTGGAAGTTCGTTTCCAAACCACTGTGTGTCTACGCTGACCACGGTGTGTCCGTCTGTCAACAAGAGGGGTATCAGTACGGAGCCCTTGTAGCCGCATCCACCTGTAACGAGCAGTTTCATGTCTTGTGCTGGTAGGTCCAGGGCATTTTTTCGAGAGTGGCTAGATTTTTATCCACCCATTCCAGTGTCTCCTGAAGCCCCTCCTCAAGGCTCACCTCATCAGACCAGTCATGCACCTGGCGCATGGCGGAGCTTTCCAGCAGATAACTCTGATCCTTTCCTAGGCGCTCCTGGCTGCTTTGAACCAACTGGTCAAACTCTGCACCAGTTATTGCGCAAATCTGCTCCACCAATTTTTTGATGCTGCAGCACTTCTGGGTGGAAAGGTGCCACGTACTGCCGGGTTCTCCTTCCAGCGCCAGTTTTAGTGTTGCTCGCACAACATCCTTGATGTGGATGAAAGCTCGCACGGAATGACCTCCACCGTGAAGCTGCATTGGTGCGCCAGTTCTTGCGCTCAGCAATGTACGGGGAATGATTCGATAGAGCTGTTGACCAGGCCCGTAGACATTTGCAGCACGGGTAAAGATGACTGGGAAGTTATAGGCTTCGTGGAAACTGAGTAGGTGGAGATCGCAAGCAGCACGGCTCACTGCATAGGGGGTGCTTGGTGCGAAGTGTTTATGTTCCTTGATCCAGCTTCCATCAGTGCTTCCGTACACCTCAGGTGTTGTTACGTGTACGTATTTCTGGAGGAACGTTCGTTGTCGTAGTGCATCGTGCAATGCAACCTGTGCAACCACGTTGGTTTGATACCAATGTGTTGGATTTAGCCAGCTTTCTGCCACCATGCCTTGAGCAGCAAAATTCACTATTAGCTCTGGTTGCACACGATCAATTAGCTCAATTAACTCGTTGATCTGATTGTTGAGATCAATCGTTTGAAAGTTGAAATTTTCTGATGTTGCCAGGCCCATATCACCATTCGTTTGAAGCCACCGGTATGGAAGGAAGACATGATTGGGTTCAGGTGATCGGCTCACACCCCATACTGAATGGCCAGCTTTGAGTGCTTCGGTGACAAAGTGGCTACCGCTGAAGCTGTTTGAACCGATTACGAGAACTTTTTGTTTGCTCATGATAATTGAAGCTCTTGAAGGCTTTTGCGAAGAGCGTCAGCACTGATTGATGTGTTTCCCATAGTTTCGACGGCGAGTGCGGCCATGCAGCAGGCCAGTGCAGCTGTAGGCATCATTGCCTGTCCACTGGCCAACCCCGTGGCGAATAATGCCAGAAGTGAATCACCTGCACCAGCTACATCAAGTGGATTTACTGAGAGGGCAGGGAACGGTTGACTACTGATCTTGCCATCTGCCTCACGGTCGTATGCAATGAAGCCTTCCGGGCCTAGTTTCATTACCATTCGCTGGCTTTGCGTGATTTGCAGCATGCGTTGGCTTAGTTGCTCAAGTCCGCAGTCTTTATCTTGTAGAGCCAGGCGGGCTTCCCGTTCATTAGGACATAGAAGAGAAAAGTGTTCAAAGCGAGTGACTGATCCTACCTGGCTACTGCATTGCAAGTCACCGAAAAGAAGCAGATTGTGCTTCTTCGCTAGTTCTTGTACAACTCCAAGTATGCGGGGAGTTACCACTCCGTACACAAAATCAGAAACTACAATCCCGCGAGATTTAGGGGCAAGTAGCTTCAGCTGAGCTATCACTTGATCCTCGACGGCTGTATCAAGGTTGTGCTCTTCAAGTCGGCTTACACGGAAAAGTTTTTGGTTCTCTACCAAGTAGCGTTTCTTGAACGTGGTGGGACGCGAGGCATCACTGATTAGACCGTTACCGATGCCCTGAGTATTTAGTTCTCTTCGTACAAGTTCAGCGGTGTTGTCTTTTCCCACTACTGAGATGAAATCGCATTGCGCACCGAGAGCACTGATGTGTGATGCGACCACGGCAGCACCTCCTATAAAGTTTTTACGCTCAAGTTCTCTTACTACAACTACTGGTGCCTCGGCACTCATCCCAATCGCTTCACATGCAGCATATTGATCTACGATTGTGTCACCTAGAACAATTAAGCGGGTTTTTTCCCAAGTGTTAATTCCATCTAAAAGTTGCTCCTTACTAATAGATTGTCTCCTACAGGCAGATTGGAAAAGTTCTCGTCGCTGTTCGCGAAGGTCGTGTTCAGATTTGCTGAGCAAATCTGCTGTGGCATAGTGAGTTTCGCCTGCATGGAACTGTACTGCGCCGCCTTGTTGGCGTTGTAGCTGGAGAGTTTTTTGAATATTTCTTTTGTCTTTATATTCGTTGCCAAGTACTAGAACAGCTGGTTTAAGCTTAATCAGAGCTCGATCTAGTTCTTCGGACTCTAAAGTAATTACTGTATCTGCTATGCCTAAAAGACTGAGAGCTTCAGCTCTTTCATGTTGCTTAAATGGAAAGGAGTTGTGTTTATCGCCAATTAGTGCAACCACCAATTGATTCCCTAGTCCACGTGCATGTCGTAAGTATCGAATATGTCCCGGGTGGATTGTGTTGAAATGACCGTAAGCAAGCACGCATTCTTTAAATGCAGTTGAAGCGCTTAGTTCTATGACTTTCGTTTGCATTTTTGAAGGGTAATAAGTTTTATCTGGATATTCCTGCAAATTGCCCAACCTGACACTTAATCAGGATGGTACCAGGTTGATCATTGAAATTTTTCAAGAGACCGTAGAGAATTTACCTATAATAGCTCACGAAGGTCGTTTAAATAATTATTAGAGTTTGCGGTCTCCATTAAAACAAGATTTGATTGAATAAGTAGCTCGAGTTCCCTGAAGGACGACTCGCTAGATTCAGTATACATCCTCTCGGTGGCAAAATGTAATACTATGCCTTTATTTAAGCAGTATACGTATATTTTTATCCTCTCTTGTCTGTTTTCTGGAAGTAGCCATAGGCTAAAAAGGACGATATTTTTAAACCCTTCTTTAAGTGCCGCCCAAAGTTGACAATTAGTACTACCATTTATCCAATATTCTGCACGAGACAAGATGAATTGCAGATTATTCGAATCACAGTATGATTTAACTATTTGATTTTGCAAGTGTTGAGGTGTACGGTTTCCGTAAAAAACTCCACTTGAAATGTAACCACGAGCTAAGTCCATCGGTCTAGATCCATTGCTCTGGGTGCTCATAATTCATACCAAGTCTTGTACAGTTCTTAACTGTAATTGGCATGAAGTATTCTCCCAATTTTTTATCCCAATATGGAGTATGAAGTCCCTTGAATCTACAGTTCATAGACCAGTGGGTCGTTTCTTCTTCATTTAAGGAATATCCATGTGGAAGAGATTGATCAAATGCCAATATTTGACCATATTTAATTTCTATCCATGTAAGGTCTTGTCTAAATTGTTCAAAAAGTTCGTCAGAACTAAGTCGAAGGAGACCATTACACCCGTTTAATTTTTCAATATACTTTTCTCTTTTCAATATATACAAACACATTGATCTTGAACAGTCTACAAAGGGAATCCAGATATTCAGTTCAAAGGGTGAGACTCCATTCCATGTATCGGCATGAATTGGAAGTACATCATTATTATTTTTAGGTAAATTAACTGATAGTCCGGGTCTTTTTTGCATGGCTAGCTCATTTCCACAGAGACTATGAATGATTTCTTTTGAAGCATTATAGTAATTTTGATGAAAAGTAGTATTTTTATTTAGAATTTGCATAATATATAATCTGAGGTCATTGCTCTCTGAATGATCTATGATTTGATGTGCATCTTCTAGTTTTACTTTACTCTTTGAATGGATATCGATGAATTTATTAAAAGCATATTCTATATCGATCTTCAATGGATGTAGGTAGTCTAAATCTGCATCTGCTATGAGATAGCCTTCACGTACGTAGATGCTGCTTCTGTTCAGCTCCTTCTTTCCTCTAAAGTCCCAGCTTGTTTTACCAGTCATCTTTGGCAGCCAGTGTTATGCATATTTTAGACGATATCAAAGATTATTCAAAATATATAAACGAATAATCTCCAGTATAATTCGTCTGCTTAAACCACCACTGCCATTCATCTGGGTTATTGAACGCTTCGCAAGTGACTTGCCAGTAGAGCAAATTAGCTTTTTCTTTCTCGTTTCGATAACTCTCAACACATAGGTACTTATGTTGTTTTCCAACTCGTTCCATCTCACTTAGCGCTGCAAATAAGTCGTATACATGTAGATTATGAAGTGTATTCAGCGAAATTACAAGATCAAAGCTATTATCTTCCCATGGCAACTTATTTGCATTGCCAACCAATAATCGATCTCGTATTTCTGCCTTACTATTTGCAATAGCATATTCTGAAATATCAATTCCAAAAATCTCAGCATCTGGAATGACTTTGAGGAAATCATAGAGCAAATAACCTTTGCCGCAGCCGATATCAAGAATTTTTGGTTTTGGTGGCAGACAATAGTGATCAGCAATTGCTTTAGCTACTCTCTCCCAGCGTCCTTCGATGTAACGGTAACCTCCGTAGCAGATACGTCTGTCACCATCCCAATATTCATATGAAAATTTTTTTGCTAGCTTAGCGGCCTTTTCTTTTGGATATTCAGAATCATTCACTCTTGCAAGATAATCTCGGTGAGTACTCTTATGCAGAGTTCCCATAAAATCTAAATTAGACATGGACTATAATTCAGTAGGCTTGTTCTTATTTAACCACTGCATGCATATATGGCCAACAATCATCTGAGTATCTTCTGCAATTTGCATGTCATAGATTGGAAAATGGATTGCATTTTCTGCAATCTCTTTACATTTTCCGCCGTCAAAAGCGACTATTGCGTGCGTTCGCAATTTTTTTTGCTGTGCTAAGCGAAGAGCATTAATTATATTAGGTGAATTTCCGCTTCCAGACAAAACTATCAGTATGTCATCTGCTGTTGATTTTACTTCGAGTTGGTGTGAATATATATTTTCATATCCTGTGTCATTCGCTAAGCAAGTAATAATTCCTGAATTTGCTGGCAGGGCTTCTACTCGCAAACCTGGTATTTGTGGTGGTGAACCGCAGGCACCAATTCCATAGTGAAAATCATTGGCTATGTGAATTGCGTTAGCAGCACTACCACCATTGCCACAAATAAATACGTTCTGTTTATTTTTCCAAGCACTAAGAAGATCGTTTGATAATATTTCAATTTTTTTGCTTATATTTGGTGCAAATATTTCATTGATTTTATCAATGTAGGATCGGATTTGGCTGTTAAAGCTAACGTTCGTGTTTTGCATATTTTTAATTCACTAGAAGGAATTCCATAGTTGTTGTGCTTTTGCGAGAGCTTCTGGTGTGCCTATATCCATATAAGATTCATTAGTATGCCATGTTTGAATTTTTCCAACTAAAAGGGGCAATATTTCTGTACTAAAATCTTGATACTTATGTCCCGAAGATCTCAAGAATTTAATGAAGTCTTGGTCAAATATGTATATTGCTCCATTGGCTCTATTCCCTGGTGGATCCTGCACTTTTTCATAAAAAGCTTGCACAACTCCATATTTATCAACTTCTACGATACCACACTGTGATGGGCTTTCAGTTTCAAAGGTCAGCATGGTCACAAGGCATCCTTCTCTTCTATTTTCATGTGCTTTTAATAATGGCTCCAAAATATTGTTCGTCACGTTATCGGCATGGATTAATAAGCTTGTACAGGAATCAAAATAATCAAGGTTTGCTACGAGTGTTCCTGCAGTTCCTTTTAGTTCTTTTTCATGCACTCTAATGATAGACATATTCCCAAAGTCACGCTGAATTTTATCAAGAAATGAATTTACTTGATCAGATAAATAGTGCGTATTGATAATTACTTGGTCGCATCCAATGCTCCTTAAATGTCGGAGCCATCGTTGCAGTAATGGCTCGTCCTTTATTGGTACCATGCATTTTGGTATTTGATCTGTAAGTGGCCTAAGCCGGCTACCTAGGCCTCCTGCGAGTAGAAGTGCCCGAATAGGCTTATTCCCTTTATTCATGACTTTATACAGTTAATTTTAGAGGTGTCAATTATAAGATCAGCAAGCGAAAAACTTGCAGTAAAAGCAGGTGATATGGCATTTAATACATGAGTACTATCCTTGCCGTTGATGCATACAAAATCATCTTCAAGGGCTTGAATTTTATGGTTGAAAAGCTGAGGACGAATTGCTACTTTTTTGCTTTTCTCAATATGCGTGCTTTGTATTCCGGGAATTATTTTTTTAACCTCTTTTACCATTAGAGGAAATATATGAAGGAATGCTTGCTCTTTCATGTACCTTCTAATATTTCCCTTGTCAGATATGTATTGGTTTGCAAGTGTAAGAATATTTCTTCCAGTCATTATCGGATCTAAATTTTCCATTGCTTCATAATTTTCCCTTCCTAAAGCCAATGTTGCTGTGGGACCGATTGATATTGTTGGGTCCACATCCGAACTTGGTGTAAGATGAATACCAAGGAATGGAACCGATAAGTCTGGAACGGGATATACATTACATCTAGGCTTAATTGGACAATTTTTCTTTAGTTGCCAATAAAGTCCTTTAAATGGCATTAATGAAAAGTGTAGTCCAATGTCAAATAAGTGAGCTACTTTATCCGCAAAAAGTCCTGCGCAGTTGAATAGATGTCCATAACTTATTATCGTGCCGTTCTCCAGGACCAGCTCGTTTATGGATGTATTAGGTTTCCATCTATTTATAGACATCTCAAACACTACGCCTCTATCTTCAAGTTCCTTCTGTAACTCTCTGACCACTTTTCTTGGTTTGATAACTGATGTGCTGGGGCTCCATAGACATCTCCCACTCGCTGTAGATATCGTTGAATCAAATTCCTTTAGTTGATCACTGTCCCACATCTCAACTACAGCACCATTTTGTTTTCCACGTTCTTGTAATATATCAAGTTGCGAATCAAGTTTTTTACTCGTTGGAACTACAATTTTTCCACATCGATTGATTGGTAGTCTTCTTTCTAGAATCCATTCTTCAAGTCTTTTTTTTCCCGCTGTACATATTTTAGCCTTTATTGTACCTGGTTTATAATACAGTCCGGCATGCATAACGCCGCTGTTTCTACCGGATGTATGAGCTCCTAACTCATTTTCTTTTTCAATTAGCAGGATGCTATTTGATATTTTTCTTTCCAGTAACTGATGCGCAACGCATAAACCAGTTATGCCACCGCCAATTATAACTATATCGTAGTTTTTCAAATTTTGTTGTCATGATTAATCATTATTTTAGCATATCTTCTTGAGTTTGTGACTGTTTTGCAAAGACTAGCTATGAATCTGTATTTGAATCTAATTCACTATTTTTGTTTGCTAGTTCATAGTCCTCTGGTCTTCCAACATCCAGCCAGTACTCATGTAGTGGGTAAATATTTAAGTCTAAATTATTTGACAAGCCTTGAACGAATAAGTCCGGCATGTCGCAATACTTGCCCTTTTTAAGAAGTCCAATTAATTTTTTACCAACACAATATATCCCAGCATTGACTTGATTACGTTGTATTGGTTTCTCAACTAAGCCTACTAACCTATTATTGCTGCTTTCAACAACAGCAAATGGATTCATCCATTCTTCTGTTCGAACAGCCATTAATCCATCTGAATCCTTAGTAAGTGCATAGTTAAGCATGTCATGATATTTAATATCTGTAATTACGTCCCCATTAGTCACCAGTATCGGATAGTTAACCTCTTCATCTTTTAAATTTGCTAAAACACCAGCAGTCCCTAGAGGTGAATTTTCTTCTAGGTAGCGTATATCAACTCCAAATCTCCTTCCATCCCCAAAGTGATCCTTAATCATGTTTCCCAAATAATTGATTGAAATTCTCACATCTCTGAATCCTTCCCTTTGTAATTTCATGATAATATGTTCTAACATTGGCATTCCTTGAATAGGCAGCATTGGTTTCGGTATATTTTCTGTTAAAGGCAATAATCTCTTGCCTTTTCCACCAGCCATGATTACTACACATTCTTTACGATCTTCAATTCTTTGAAGATTGTCTGCAACATGCAGACCAATTATTTTGCCTTCTTCGTCTACAATTGGAAGGTGAAAAAAATGATTTAGTTTCATTAGTGCTTTTGCATTGTAAATATCGAATTCTGCGTTTACTACTGTTGGTTCGGTATTCATAACAAGCGTTATCTTGTCTGATAGAGATATTCCTCTTAACAAACCTTTTCTGATATCGCTATCAGTTACTATTCCTTTAAGTAATCCATTTTTTCCAGCCACTATGGCTATTTGATAGCCACTCTTTTCTATAACATTAAGGGCTTCCCGCAAACAAATGTTTGGTCCTACTATTGAATTTTTCCACTCACTTGACACTTAAGTTTTGGTTTTAATGCTTCATCCTATCATATAAACAGGCTAAATGTCTAAACGTCCGTTTCTCTATTCGGTATTGTAGGTTCTTATGCTACTTATGCTATTATTAATATCGCATTAAATCCTCGATAAAGCATCCAAATAAAATATGATCTACGTATGTACTATCGTGTTTTAATTGCTTCTTAAGTCTTCCTTCTATTTTAAACCCATTGTTTTGAAACGCCTTGATCATTGCAATGTTGTTAGCATAACATCCTGCTGTTATTTTTCTAACGTTAAGCTTGTAGAAGCATATATTCGAGACTATTTTTATTGCTTCGCTACCATATCCTTTTCCCCAAAATTGTTTATTACCAATCATTATTCCTAGGTCACAAATCCCTTCTTTTATTCCGGAGGCTGCTAACAAAGTTATTTTACATGTCCCTATAAATGTATCGCTTTTATTGTCGTATATTGCATAGAAATAGACAAGTTTGTTTGACTTTAAAGATTCGTAATATATCATTGCATCATCTTCTTTAACGTTTTGCATGTCATCTCTGCCAAGGTATTGTGTAACTTCTTTATCATTTAGCCAATTAATATATGCCTTGCTTTTTGCGTGTTCTTCTGTAAATTTTCGAATATTTATTCTTGTCATGTTCGTTCTTCTAGCTCACGAAAATTCCATTTACTGAGTTCCACTCCCGCATTTATCAAGTCTTTTCTAGCGTATTCTAGGCCATCACACATAAAATTAAATAAATGGCTTGACGTTACTGCTGAAATATATTCCTTTTTAATCCCTTCAAGTAGTTTTGGACTTGAGTCACCGCCACCACTCGCAATTAATGGCAGATTAGTATGATTAGCAATTTGTTTTAAAGCAATAAAGTCATAACCTTCTCCAGTGCCATCTTGATCAATAGCATTGATTAATAGTTCTCCCACACCTATTTTGTTTAAAATTTTAATACCCTCTATTAGTGTTGGCATTAATTTAATATCTCTATTAAATAAATTATATACGCCTTCTTTCTTGTTAAAGTCTAATGATCCTATTATAGATTGGCTTCCATATAGCTCAGCTAAATGATTTACTAGATTAGGATTTTTCCACAATGCATTATTTACGACGATTTTATCTGCCCCATTGTCAAAAAATATTTTGGCGTCCTTTTGACTTCTAATGCCTCCTCCAATAGCTATAGGCATAAAGCAACCATCGATTATTTTTCTTATATCATCTATAAACTTATCCGTTGGACCTGTCCTATCTATATTTAGTATTACTAACTCGTCTATTGATCGTGATATAGATTCAAATTCGTAATTAGACTTTATCCACTCTAGATTTCCTACTTTTTGAACTTTAAAGTTTCGACTTAGACAAAAATCTCCCTCACTGTACAGCAGAGTAAAGCATAATCTTGGTTTACCCATTAATAAATCTCTCCTGTTTTTAAGAAGTTACTTAGCATTAAGAGTCCATTGCTTTGGCTCTTTTCTGGATGGAATTGAACACCATTGATATTTTTCTTTGAGATACCAGATATAAACTTGGTGCCATAAGAGCTCCAAAAAATCTTGCAATTTTCATTTATCGAATGCAGTGCATAAGAGTGCACAAAGTAGAAATCTCTTTTTTGATTGTCCTTAAAGCCTTCAACACTATTAAAGCCAATGTGGGGTAGCACCTTGCTTTTGCTCTTTAGTTTTTTGACATCTGCATTAATCCACCCTAGCCCTTCAACGCCCTCTGCCTCTTCACTAGTTTTTGCGAGTAATTGCATTCCTAAGCAGATTCCCAAAAAATTTATCTTGTTTTTCATCACAGCTTCATTTAGTGCAGTCCTCAGTGACCCCTGATTAAGATTTCTCATACCGTTACCAAACGCGCCTACACCAGGGAGAATTAATCTATCGGAATTAACTATGTGTTTTGTTTCTGTTGTAACGCAAGGTTTATAACCTAGATATTTTATTGCGCTATGAAGTGAATAAATGTTTCCAAATCCACCATCAACTATTGTTACTTTCAGGTCTTTCATGTTATTCAATCTTAAATTTGGGTTTCCATCTGTTGTTGATTTTTTCAAATAAGTCTTTATTTGCCCATTTGTCTAGGACTAAATCAAACTCCTCTTGGGTCATGTCATAGTAGCTCAGGTAACTCTTAAGGTGTTTCTCCGGATATTCTCCATCAAATTTTCTCGCTATATTTACTGCTTGTGATCTAGTCATAGCACCTCTTCTAATCTCATTCCCAACCTCACTTATTGTTCTGCCGAATCCGAACTTTAGGTACATGAGATAGAAATACAGATGAATGATATCTGTATCCAGAATTGAAAAATTTTCGATTGCTCCAATATTCCTTTCTTCTCTTTCAATCAAACCACATTTCTCTTTTGCTACTAAATAATGCTTGTAATTTACAAAATCTTCAAAATATGACCAATGGCATACTTCTGGCATTAATGTTCTCAACTCATCTGCACTTGGATATAAAAACCAATAGAGTTCTTTCTCGCTAAATTTACTGATATATTTTTTTGGATCGACACCGCTTAAATATAAATTTATACTGTCCTCGACACTATATGTTGCTGATTCTTTTAGTTTACTACTACCGCCATATTCAGTTTCCCCTTCCTCTGCATACATTACAAACGGAATATCAAAATTTTGTGCGCAGCGAAGAATAGCTGTTTGTACTGTGATCATAAATGCATGCATTGGTATGCCTTTTTCTATAAAATTTTCTTTATCAATATCTCTTAATATTTGGCGGTTTGGTGTAACAAATAAATGATCGTACCCAAGGTCCTGAAAATTTTTAATATTTTTAAGTCCTATTTTGTCTTCCATAGGAGGCCTGATAGTAATACATAGCGGATTCATATTCATTTGGTGCTTAAGGACATATGCAATATAAGCTCCATTTTTTCCGCCACTGTACGGAACAATTACGTCGAATTTACCTTTATTTCTTGATCGATACTTTTCACATAATGACTCTAACTTTGCCCATCTTTTACTCCAATCAATAGTCTTTTTTTCATCAGCCCACTGACAAGCATTACATACACCTTGCTGATTATATTGGATGCGTGGCCTTGTAGAAGGCATCAAACAGTTTGTACAGAATTTCATTTAGCTTAATGAGTCGTTATAGTTTACCATGAGCTCAATCCCCCGTCCACGACAAGAACTTGTCCGTTTATATAACTTGCCATATGTGAACCTAAAAATATCATTGGCTCTACTATTTCTTCAACTCTTGCCATTCTTCCTAACGGTACTCTGGCTGCATAGTTGTCCTGAAATTGTTGATTCTGTCCACTAAACACACCGCCAGGAGCAATGGAATTAACTCTGATATCATATTTCCCCCAATATGTTGCTAAATACTTGCATAAACCGATAATTCCCGATTTTGTTGTATTATAGATGGCGGGTGTATTGATTTCATGATCCATGTATTTCGATCCTTCGTATATTCTGTTGTCTACCCCAAGTATTCCATAAATTGATGACGTCATTACAATTGAACCTTTAGTTTTTGTGCGAATCATATTATCACCAACAAATTTTGTAATATAAAACATTGAATTTAAATTTATATCCATAATTTCTTTCCATGTTTTACTTTTAAAATCACTATATGGTTTAAAAAACTCTCCTAAATCTTCTGTCTTGCCTGCAGCGTTGCTGAACAATACGTCAATTGTTCTAAACTCTTCTTCTATTTTCTTTAGTATATTATTTAGGCTAGATTCACATGTTATATCTACAGCACAAATTTTTGCAACGACATCTTTCTCATTTTTAATTTCAATTGCAAGATTTTTGAGTCGTTTCTCATCTATATCTATAAGAATAAGGTTCGCCCCTTCGCTGGCTAGCCTTTTACTGAGCTTCGAACCAATTATCCCTGCTGCTCCGGTTAATAGAACATTTTTTCCTGAATATAATCCCATTTAGTTATATTTTCTGAATACAGGTTTGATTACGTGTCCTTTGATTTTTTCATCTAGATCAGTATTTAGAGCATCTTTATATTTCGCTAGAGATTCTTTGATCACCTCCAGTGTTTTATCAAGTATAGTGTTTGTATGAGATGTAGACAATGAAATCCATGGCATAAGAATATTCCTTGAAGCTAGTTCTTGAGCAAAAAATGTTCTCGATTTTAAACAGTCATCACCATTGATATTTTTTGTACGATAATTAAGAGCTACTCCTGGTCCTTCAACATATACTTTATCCTCTATCCCTAGTTCTCTAGAGATTTCATTGAAATTTTGTTTAAAGTATGAACCTTTTTCCCAAAGCTTTTTTGTAACTTCTTCTCTTTTGTAAATTTTTATCGTTTCCAAGAATGCTCCTAAGCTACTCATTTCTGCCCCATGTGTTGATGACAAGAGAAAGGTTCTTTCTTTTCCTTCATCTATAATATTTCCTAATTCTAGTAATTCTCTTCTTCCTACTAGAGCAGCCAAGGAGAATCCATTCGCCATTGCTTTCCCAAATGTTGCCATGTCTGGTTCAACGCCAAAATAAGATTGTGCCCCACCTAAATCCCATCTAAACCCTGTAATCATTTCGTCGAAGATTAGAATTGCTGAGTTTTTATTGCAAATTTCTTTTAATTTTACGAGAAAATTGTCTTCTCTCTCGCGATTACTAGTGAGCTTAGTAGATTGTGCGCTCATTAAATTGCAGTCATCATTGCATGGTGTGATATGAGTGCTCGGTTCGAGCATGATAGCTGAGATCATGCCTGGGTACTGCTCAAATAGTCTTTTTACTGATTGTATGTTTCCGTATTGAAATTTTAAGGTTAGTGAGGAATGTTCTTTTGGTATACCCTTGTCAATTTTTGTTTTGCCAATGAACCAATCGTCAAACGAGAAGAATGGTTGTTCTTCTGGTATGGCAATATATTTTTTACCGTTATAAGCCCTCGCAATTTTGCATGCTGCTGTCGTGACGTTTGATCCATTTTTGGCAAACTTGACCATTTCTGCACAAGGGATCACATTAATAATTTCTTCTGCTGCTTCAAGTTCTACGGATGAAGCTCTTGTTAATCCGTTTCCTTTTTGTATTTGTTTGTATGCTGCTCTGTTGACCCTCCGATTTGCATAACCAAGAGTCACTGATCTCAACCCCATTCCATAATCTATGTACCTGTTGTTTTTCATATCCCACACATATGCCCCTTTGCCTCTGTCTAATATGTCTGGCGCATTGTTAGGAAATTGATCAAATCCTCTAGAATATGTATGGCATCCGCCAGGTATTACTTTCAGCAATCTCTCTTTATAATTATTATCTTTTTTTCTTCCTAAACTAAGAATTGATGTAGAAATCATCCAGTTATTTTTTAAACTTTTACTTAGCATTTTTCTCAATTTTCTCCAATAATTCTAGAAGGCAAATGTCTTCATGAAGTGAGCTTGTGAAGTTTTTTGTATTAGGATATTTTATCGCATCTATAAAATCTTTTATTTCCGATATATACGGTTCCTCAGGGTTTATATAACTTTCTTGAACATTCCCTTTCTCCAGTTCAATTTCAATTCTTTCTTTGTCTCCAACATTTTCTACTATTATTTTGTTTGTACTTCCACAATAGTTTAATACCCCTTGCGATCCTACAGCTATAAATTTTCTTGTTGCTACTGGTCTAGATAATACTTCTATAGTTATATTTCCTATAATGTTGTCATATTGAAGTGTAAAGTTGTAGAAATCATCTATGTCAGCATCCATATCACTCAACTTCTTTTTAACTGCATTAATTACACTTGCTTTTCCAAATGTGTCGTTTAACCATGTCAATTCAAAAGGAACAAGTTCACGTGCTCCACCTGTTTCTCTGTTACTAACGTAGTAATCCTTTATATCCTCCCAAGGATGCCAGTCTGGTAAATATTGACCAGTAACGTAATTAAAATATAAGCATTTTCCTATTATTTTTTCATTTGCAATCAATTCTTTTATCCTTTTGGGTCCATTGTAGTATTTCATTGTGCATGAAGGACAAACTAGGACATTCATTTTATTAGCCCTATTATTAGCACTCTTTAGTCCTTCAATGTCAGTTACAGAAGCCTCTACAAAACAGCTTACTTGTCTTTCTATGCATAATTCAATATACTTTGTATGTTGATCAGGTGATGTACTTATTATGACTCCGTCTATTTCCTGCTCCTCTATTATTTTGGATACTTCTTGTTTATGGATTTCAATCAAATATTCCTTTCCTACATCGGCAGCTCTTTCTTGATCTATATCAAATCCTACAATTTTGTTATAGCCTAAACTTTTAAGGCACCTAATTCTTCTTTTTCCCATAGAACCCAATCCAATAATCAAGAAATTCATAGGAATTTGTTTGTTTTTTGCATTATAGCTTCAACAGATACCCAGTCCCAGTAATCGTCAATTTCATAGCATTGCCAATCCTCTATTATGTGATAGCTTAATTTTTTCGGATAAAATGTTAGCTCTCTTATAAGCACGTCTGCTTTTACTACATATGCAACGCCAAATGGAAAGTACAGTTCTTCTAGATCTTGACGCCGACTTTGATTCACTTCCAATGTACTATGTATAACATGACCTCTTTTAATTGTTTTTGCTAATTCTGGATGAGTTTTGTATTTTCCAAGTGTTACTGCACCATCAAATTCTCCTTCTCTTTCTAATGCTTCGATAGTCGAATCAATATCGTTTTCTTTTCTTAGTGGAGACGTCGGCTCTAACAACACTATCACATCGTATTTCTCTTCAACCTTGCTTAATTCACTTATAAGATTCTCTACTACATCAACAGTTTTAGCAGTATCTGTAGCAAGTCTTGAGGGTCTCATAAATGGTATTTCTGCGCCTTCATTTTTACTAATCTCAGCAATCTGCATATCATCTGTACTTACGATAACTTTGTCGATATATTTTGATTTATATGCTTGTTTGATTGTCCAACTGATTAAAGGTTTTCCATTCGTTTTTAATATGTTTTTCCTAGGTAAACCCTTGCTACCTCCTCGTGCCGGAATTATTGCTAGTACTTTTTTTTCCAAAAACATCTTAGTGGACTTAATGTGCTATATTTTAACATAATTTTTCCCTTTTGATTTGGGACTTGCAGTTCTTCCTGTCGAAATATATCATCGTGAATTCGATGCCAAGCTCTGGCTTGCCGTTCATCTTGCGCAATTTAATAAGCATATCGTCCTCTTAGGCTATGACAAGCACTTAACACCTTTACTCCCACATCTTCCATCATCCTGCATTTTAGACAAAAGCTGCTCTACTTTGATGTGGCGTTCTCGTATTTCTCCTGTTATAGCTAACGGTGGGAAAGCTCTCATTAGTGACGAAGAAGGCTTTAATAATTTAGAGACTCTTCCATCTATTTATCTTACCCGTATTGATTCAGAAGCAATAAATTCAATTTCTCGTTATTATTGTTGGGGATCGATTGATCAATCTTTTTATTCCCAGATTCCTGATTTCTCTAAAAAGTCTATTATAGCTGGCAATCTCCGCTCCGACTTACTCTCTGATATCGGCCATCAATTTTACTCTGAACATTCCTCGGCCCTTCAATCGTTATATGGAGATTTTGTTTTATGTTCAGATAATTTTGCTGTCGAGCATCGTCAAGGCGATAAATACGTTATCCCCAAGTTTAACGTTTCTTCTAGTCAGAATAAACTAAATACACGTCTTTTTGAGGAATCTGTTTTATTAGCATCTAACAGACGTAAATGTTATGCCGAAGTTCTTCATTCACTTTTAAGAAAGTTCCCGACAACTCAGTTTGTCCTTCGACCTCATCCAATTGCAGATCCAAGGTGGTGGTTAAATGAGTTCTGGCAATACCGTAATTTCCACCTTTCTTATCACCATAGTATTGAGCCATGGTTACATGCTTGCAAAGCAATGATTTCATTTGGCTGCACTACTTCCGTCCAAGCCATTATTGCAAAGAAGTCTGTTATTGAAATCTCTCCGCCCGATGTAGATGATGTCACTAAGTATGGTAAAGCTCGTGGTTTTTCTCATCTTTTTACTCCTCATATTGCAAGCAATTCAAATGAAGCTATTACAGCTCTTTCTTCCATCTTGTCTAATTCAAAATTAAATTTTATTTCAAATCATAATCTTAATGATTACTGGTATATTGATCAAAATAAATCCCGTGTCAGTTATTTTGCCTCTGAAGTAGATTCTTCTCTTTCTTCTATATCGTCACCTCCTTTGCAGCAACTTAATGCTCTTTTTAATAATTATATCCAGCGTAAAGTCTCACATTCTATACCATTTAATCCAGACAAATGGTTGCTTCCGTCCCGTTCCTCTATTCATCGCAAATTTTCTACCATCTCTTCTATAATTGGTGTTCAAAAACCAAAAATAGCCTTTTTGTCTAATGGCTTATTTGTTGTTTCACCTTCTTGAATATTTATGATTGAGTCTTTTTATAAATCTTTGGTTAAATCTCCACTAAGTTTGCAGCAAAGAGCATTCTTTGCTGATTCTGTAGCGTCTCAGTCTCGTCAAAATAATTCTGATATATGGAGAAAAATTTCTTCATTCGCACCTAGATTTTCGTCACCTCTTCAATCTTTAAATCAGAGTGGATGTTTGGTATTGTCATTTTCTAAAAGTGCGCAGTTAGTTAATGAACTACTTTCTTTATCGCCAACTGAATTTTTTGACTCTAATTATATTCCTACTTCTGAGTCTTATCATCTTCAAAATATAGACGAGCTTCCTTCAGTTTCCTCTCTTTTGTCTGATGTTTCATTGCATACCCTTGTTTCCCTTTATTTACAGGCTCCAGCCTCTGTTTCTGACTGCATAGCTTGGTGGCATTTTCCCATGCCAAGTGATGTTGTTGGTTCTAATGCCCAAAAGTGGCACCGAGATCGAGATGACTTTGCAGAGTTAAAACTATTTATGTATGCCACTGATGTCGATCTTTATTGTGGTCCTCATGCGTTTATTCCTGGAAGCCATAAATATTCGAATTTGTTAAATCTGTTTCCCAATTGCTTTCCAGATGACCCAATTATTTTTGCAAAGGAACATGCTTTTCTTAGCAACAAGCAACTTTTTGACTATGGCTTACTTAAATCGAATATGAAATCTTGGCTTGGCCCAAAGGGTACTACTTTTTTGGAGGATACTCGTGGCCTCCACCGAGCTTATCGTCCTACCCAAAAACCTCGTTTGATTTTTAGTATCGTATGGACTGTTGCTAATGGTATTATACCTAATATCTACTAAAGCTCATTATGAAGTTAATATGTAAGCCAAATAAGCCTAGATTTGATAATAAAAATATTTTTTGTGATTTTCGTACTAGTAAAGCTTATCTTTGGGGTTTAATAAATCATTATTTAGCTTCTGACCTTGATACTAATGATTCCTCCAATTTTTCTGTTTTGGATGCGGCATGTCATTCACTTATTACAAGAAATATGTTTCCTAAGAATTACAGATACCATGGTTTAGATGTTTCCAATAAACGGCTGCAAACCGCTCTTAGAATTAAGCGTAATTCAGATGTTCTGTTGCAGGCTGATTTAACTCGCGATTTCGCGATACACCATTGTTTTGATGTAGTAGTTAGCTGTAATACCCTTTCTCATCTGCCCTTTGTTCAACAGCAATTTGCGATTCGCAATCTTCTATCTCTTATAGTTCCTAGCGGCAAGTTGTTTGTCAATCTTCCGATTGACGAACATATGATGTCACATTGCTCAATTTTGCTTTCGTCCTTCGATTCAGTTGAAGCTGTTTACTTCGATTCCTTTCGTTCATCTATGGCGGAGCTATCTTCTAAGGTCAACAAATCAAATGTTGCAGAGTTGCTCGTAGCCCATGAATTTTGTTTACCTAATCAAGCCTGCCTGCATCGTCAAGTTCTTTTTATTTGTAAGTCTTTTTTAGGTAATCGCTCTAATGTACTTCCTTCCTTCTCGACTAACTCTATTACTCCTGTTACATCTTTGCCCACTGTTTCTCATTTGACCTTTCGCGATGATTCTCATTTAGTTCGTGAACTTTCAGCGTCAGTTTCTAGGGTTTTGATTACTTCCAAATTATTTGGTTCATCTTATTTCAATTCTCTTCTGATATCTCTGGAAAAATTTGGATTTCATTATGATGTTTTGGATGCTAATTCTGCATCCATTAATGGATCAGTAGCTGTCTTAGGTCTTGAGAATGAATGGAGCTCTGACCTATCTTTAGATCGTACCTTTGTTAACCTCCTCCGTGAAATTCCTGATACAAGCTTAATTCTTACTTCTGTATCTATGCGTGACGGTCTAGCTTGTACTCCTTCTGTAGTCCTGTCTGATCCTTAAATCCTATGTCGTTAGTTCTTGTTACAGGTGCTGATGGTTTTATCGGCTCTCATCTTGTTGAAAGTCTTATTTATCGTGGTTTTAATGTTCGTGCTTTTTGTATGTATAATTCTGCAGGCAGTTGGGGTTGGCTTGATAGGCTTACCTCTACACAAAAACAAAAGCTTGATGTTGTCCTTGGTGATATTCGTGATCCATTATCAGTAAAGACGGCAATGATGGATTGTCATATTGTTTTTCATCTTGCTGCGTTAATTGCTATCCCTTATAGTTATGTCGCTCCTTCAAGTTATATCGACACTAATATTCATGGCACCTTGAATGTTGTTCAGGCGGCGCGTGATCTCGGTGTAACCCGCGTTGTTCATACATCCACTTCTGAAACTTATGGCACTGCTCAGTTTGTACCCATTACAGAAGATCATCCCCAGGTTGGTCAGTCGCCCTATGCTGCCAGCAAAATTGGTGCTGATCAGATAGCTCTTAGTTATTGGCGCAGCTTTCAAACTCCCATTACTGTATTACGCCCTTTCAATACCTATGGTCCTCGTCAGAGTGCTCGCGCTGTTATACCTACGATCATTACACAGGTAGCTTCTGGTCAACGTGAGATACGATTGGGTTCCATATCACCTACTCGCGATTTTAATTTTGTTGCTGATACTTGTTCCGCTTTTTTGTCTATTGCTGAATGTGACGCAGCGCTTGGCCAGGTAGTCAATGCAGCTAGTAATTTTGAGATATCGATTGGTGATACGGCAGAACTCATTGCTGAAGTTATGAACGTTGACCTCGATATTTTTACTGATGAACAGAGAATTCGTCCGGAAGCTTCCGAGGTGAATCGCCTCTTTGGAGATAACAATCGTCTTCGTGGGCTTACTGGTTGGCAGCCAACCTTCGGCGGTCTTGACGGGTTTCGACGAGGGCTGGCTATTACTGCTGAATGGTTTAGCGATCCCTCCAACCTAGCGCTCTATCGCCCAGGTACTTATTCGGTCTGACTCATGAGATCTTTTGCAACTCTCAACGTTGAGTCTGTTCTTGAAAGGATCCATTCAGTGGTTGGTCCCAGTTCTACGGACTCACCTATCACTTTGCATGAACCCGATTTTCGTGGTACTCAAGCCTGGACTTATGTGAAGGATTGCCTTGATACCGGCTGGGTGAGTACAGCAGGCAGCTGGGTCAGTCGATTCGAAAAGGAGCTTTGCAATATTACAGGTGCCAAACATGCCGTGGTCGTTAGTAACGGCACTGTCGCTCTTCGGCTTGCTTTGCATGTAGTTGGTGTTGGGTCTAATGATGAGGTTCTTTTGCCACCTCTCAGCTTTGTTGCAACGGCAAATTCAGTTGCTCATCTTGGAGCAGTGCCTCACTTCGTAGATGTTGAGAAGAACACTTTAGGGATGTGTCCCATTGCACTTGCTGAGCAATTAGAGGCTATTTCTGAGTATCGCGAGGGCACCCTTGTAAATAGAGAAACGGGTCGGCGTATTGCTGCAGTGCTTCCTGTGCATGTTTTTGGTCACCCGTCTCAGGTAGACCAGTTGCGGGAAGTTGCGGATTCTTGGGGATTACCGTTGGTGGAAGACGCTGCTGAAGCTCTTTGTAGTCGCCGGGGAGTGACTCATTGCGGTCTTTTTGGTTCAGTAGGAACACTTAGCTTTAATGGCAATAAGCTTATTACTACCGGAGGTGGTGGTGCTCTAGTCACTAATGATGCAGCCTTAGCCGACCGTGCGAGGCACCTGTCGACTACTGCCAAGATGCCACACCATTGGTTGTTCACACATGACGCCGTTGGCTGGAATGACAGAATGCCAAACATTAATGCTGCATTAGGAGTTGCACAGCTTGAAGTTTTGGACCGGCGTCTTGAGGCAAAACGTTTGTTAGCGAATCGTTATATGGAAGCATTTGAGGATCTTGAAGGTGTTGAGCTCTTGGATGAACCAAATGGTTGTTGCAGTAATTTTTGGCTAGTCACTCTTCGTTTTACTGCAGATGACCCACTGGCAGCGCAAGCTTTGCGCCTTCAGCTCCTTGAACGTTCACATAAGACTGGTTTATTCCTTCGGCCAATCTGGACACCATTGCACCAGCTGCCGATGTATGAGAGTTGTTCTTCTGGCTCGCTATCTGTTGCAGAAAATCAGGCCCTCCGCTTGCTTAACTTGCCCAGCAGCCCTCAACTATTAGAAGGTTTTTTGTCATGAGTCAGCTGTTGTTGATCGGTTGTGGAGGCCATGCTAAATCTCTGATTGACTTAATAGAATTGACTGATTGGCAGATTTATGGCTTGGTTGGATTGCCGGATGAGGTTGGAAGTAGTGTTCTCGGATACTCGGTGTTTTGTACTGACGACGATCTCCCTGCGCTGACAGAGGAATGCTTTTCAGCAGTCCTGGCGATTGGTCAGTTGCCAGATTCGACTCCTCGTGTTCGTCTTGCGCAGCAGCTCGATCAGATTGGCTTTCAATTTCCTGTCCTCATTTCACCTCATGCTGTGGTTAGTCGTCACGCGAAGCTTGGTACTGGTACTACTGTTGGCCACGGAGTAATAGTTAATGCAGGTGTGACTGTTGGTGATCACTGTATTATCAATAGCCGTGCGTTGATTGAACATGATGTCCAGATTGGTCATCATTGTCATATAAGCACGGGTGTGTTGTTGAACGGCGGTGTGTCGGTAGGTTTTGGGAGCTTTATTGGAAGTGGTGCCATGATCAGAGAAGGATTATCTCTCCCACCCTTTACAGTGATTGGTGCTGGAAAACGTGTAATGGGCTGGCCTCTGAGGGATTAATGAGTACAATGAATAAGATTCTTATCATTGCTGAAGCCGGTGTTAATCACAATGGTGATCTACTACTTGCTAAACAGCTTGTCGATGCAGCTAAAGATTCTGGCGCCGATATTGTAAAGTTCCAGACCTTCCAAGCGAGTCAATTAGCTACTGATCATGCTGAGCAGGCTTCTTATCAGCGCAAGGTACTTGATAAGTCGGAGAGCCAATTAGCAATGCTAAAAAATCTTGAACTCAAGCCAGACCATTATTCTGAGTTGATTGAATATTGTCATTATAAGGATATCGAATTCCTTTCAACTGCTTTCGATTTGCCAAGTATTGATTTTATTGCATCTGATAATTTAAAACGCTGGAAGATTCCATCTGGAGAAATTACTAACCTTCCCTATTTACGCCAAGTAGGTGGCCATGGAAAGCCTGTGATCCTCTCCACTGGTATGGCAAATCTTGGTGAAATTGAGGCTGCTCTCACGGTTTTGGAAAATGTTGGACTCTCGCGCAGCCTTATCACAGTTCTGCATTGCACTACTGAATATCCTGCACCTCCAGATGAGGTTAACTTACGTGCTATTAACACTATCGCACATGCGTTTGGCGTTGCTGTGGGCTATTCCGACCATACTGATGGTATTTCTGTACCAATCGCGGCTGTTGCAATGGGCGCGACAGTAATCGAAAAGCATCTTACCCTTGATCGCAACATGCGTGGTCCTGACCACAAAGCCAGTCTCGAGCCTGACCAGTTTTCTGCCATGGTTCGTGGTATCAGAACCATTGAGCACGCTTTGGGAGATGGTATAAAAAGGCCTACTAAGAGCGAAATTCCTAATAAGTTCGTTGTTCGCAAGTCTCTTGTTGCTTCTCAATTAATCAAAAAAGGCGATATTTTTACTGAGTTTAATGTTGCTTGTAAAAGGCCTGGATCTGGCATTTCTCCTATGTATTGGGACGCATTCATTGGCCGTGCTGCATCTCGTCAATACATTCAAGACGAATTGCTTGAATGGTAAATTATCAAAGAAAAATTTGCGTTGTCACTGGAACGAGAGCAGAATATGGCTTGTTGCGACCTTTGATTAAGGGAATCGACGAATCAGATTTTTTGTCGCTGCAGCTTATTGTTACCGGTGCTCATCTTTCTGCAGAGTTTGGTCGCACAGTTCAAGAAATTATCGATGATGGATTTCATATCTCCCGCAATATTGAAATGCTTCTGAGTTCTGATACTTCTGTGGGCATGACCAAGTCTTTGGGTCTTGGCATTTTGTCATTCGCGGATGCATTGTCTGAGCTAAAGCCAGATCTTCTTGTCATACTGGGTGATAGATATGAAGTATTTTCGGCTGCGTCCGCAGCAATGCTTAGCCGTATTCCTATTGCTCACCTGCATGGGGGGGAAGTTACTAAAGGTGCGATTGACGAAGCTATTCGCCATAGCATCACAAAAATGTCGCACCTGCATTTTGTGGCCACGTCTGAGTATCGTCAACGTGTTTTGCAGTTAGGTGAAAATCCAAAAAACGTTTTTTGTGTTGGTGGTCTAGGTGTCGATAATATTTTGTCTCTTGATCTCTTGCCGCGTGATGAACTTGAGCAGCAGCTTGATTTTCGTTTCCTTGAACGCAATATTTTGGTTACGTTTCACCCTGTGACCCTAACTGATGATAAAGTTGGTATTGATCATTTAGATCAGTTGCTTCTTGCTCTTGACCAATTGCATGGTACAGGAATTATCTTTACTCTTCCTAATGCAGATGCGGGTGGACGTGCATTCACCACAAAGATAAAAAATTTTTGTAGTTGCCGTTCTTACGCTTCGTGGTATACATCATTAGGTCAATTGCGTTATTTTTCTTGCGTTCGGCAAGTAGATTGCGTGGTCGGAAATTCTTCTAGTGGTCTTCTAGAGATTCCCAGTTTTAAGAAGCCAACTATTAATATTGGTTCTAGGCAAGAGGGACGTTTGAAATCTTCTAGTGTTGTTGATTGTTTACCTTATCTTGATTCAATTCTTGAATCATTTAAACTCGTCTATTCTGCGGATTTTCAAAAATTACTTCATAATTCTGTTAATCCATATGGTGAGGGTGGAGCTGTAAACTCTATTCTAAATGTGCTTTCGACCTTTTCCTTGGATGGTATTTTGAATAAAGAATTTTTTGATGTTGTTTAGCTTCAGACTTTCCTTCTCGGGTTCTATTTTTTTATTAGATATTTTCTTGCATGTTTGGCATTAAATTGCTTTTTAAATGTTTTATTTTAATTGGTGCCATTTCTTTTTCGTAGTTGTTTATTTTAAAAAAGCAGTTGATAACGCAGTCTTGCTCTCTGATTTTTTGTCAATTATTTGCGATCTACACTATTTTATTTTATGAATTAGTATCGCGAATATATCCCCTTTTTCTTGTCTGTATTTGTGAATGTTTTTGTTTATCGTTTCAGTACCATTAGCTGTTGGGGTTTCGCGTCCTGAAAGCCCAGTTTTCGATAAAAGTTGGCACTCTTGGTGGTCATAAGATATACCCGTTCCACTCCCACTATCGGTGGGGTGTGGAGTAATTCTTCGATTACCCGGCGGCCGAGGCCGTGGCCTTGAAGATCGCCGGCCACAACGATGTCCCAGAGCACGGCCCGGCTGAAGCCATCGGAGGTAGCCCGGCCAAAGCCCACCAGCCGCTTTCCACGCCAGAGGCTCACTACGGCATCGCTGCCGGCTAGCAAACGTTTCAGCTGGTCAAAGCTGCGGCCTCGGGCCCAAAAAGCATGGCGATCGAACAGTCGCTGCACCTTGAGAAGTGCACGGCTGGGGCGCAGGTCCGGCCCGAGGCCCAGCAAGCGCAGTCCTGGAGCACCTGGGGCATGGTGAACCAGCCGGATCGGGGTCACGTTTCGGGAAGTAGCAGCACTTCATCTTGCTCCCCGGCGATAATTGTTAGCCGCCGTTCGGCTCTACAGCACTCATGCCCGCCTACGACCTCACGGCCCCGTATTCGCCGAAGGGTGATCAGCCGACGGCGATCAAGCAGCTGGTCGATGGGGTAAACAGTGGAGAACGTTTTCAGACGCTGCTGGGGGCGACGGGTACGGGCAAAACATTTACTGTGGCCAACGTAATTGCCCAGACTGGACGGCCGGCGCTTGTGCTGGCCCACAACAAAACTCTGGCTGCGCAGCTTTGCAACGAATTGAGGGAGTTCTTTCCTGAGAACGCTGTTGAGTACTTTATTTCCTACTACGACTACTACCAGCCGGAGGCCTACGTACCGGTCAGCGACACCTACATAGCGAAGACGGCGTCGATTAATGAGGAGATCGACATGTTGCGCCATTCGGCGACGCGTTCGTTGTTCGAACGGCGGGATGTAATCGTTGTGGCTTCGATCAGCTGCATCTACGGCTTGGGGATTCCCAGTGAATACCTCAAAGCGGCGGTCAAGTTCGAGGTTGGCGAGACCCTCAACATTCGCAGCCAGCTGCGTGAACTGGTGAACAACCAGTACAACCGCAACGACACCGAAATTGCCCGCGGTCGTTTCCGAATGAAGGGGGATGTTCTGGAAATCGGCCCCGCCTATGAAGACCGGTTGGTGCGGATTGAGCTGTTCGGCGATGAGGTTGAGGCCATCCGCTACGTCGACCCCACAACTGGCGAGATCCTGCAGAGCATGGACGCGGTGAATATCTACCCGGCCAAGCATTTTGTGACGCCCAAAGATCGGCTGGATTCGGCGATTAGTGCCATCCGCTCGGAGTTGCGGGAGCGGCTGGATGTGCTCAACGGAGAAGGCAAGTTGCTGGAGGCTCAGCGGTTGGAACAGCGCACCAAGTACGACCTAGAGATGCTCGGCCAGGTGGGCTACTGCAACGGGGTGGAGAACTATGCCCGCCACCTTGCTGGACGCGAAGAAGGCACCCCGCCGGAGTGCCTGATTGATTATTTCCCGGACGATTGGCTGCTGATCGTGGACGAGAGCCACGTCACTTGTTCCCAGCTGCAGGCGATGTATAACGGCGATCAGGCTCGCAAGAAGGTACTCATTGAGCACGGCTTCCGCCTGCCCAGTGCCGCGGATAACCGGCCTCTGAAGGGAGCCGAGTTCTGGGAGAAAGCTCGACAGACCGTTTTTGTTTCAGCCACCCCGGGGAATTGGGAGATGGAGGTGAGTGGCTGTGAGGTAGCGGAGCAGGTGATTCGTCCTACAGGAGTGCTGGATCCAGTGGTGGAGGTGCGCCCTACCAGCGGTCAGGTGGACGATCTGCTTGGAGAGATCCGCATTCGGGCCAGTAAGAACCAACGTGTGCTGATCACCACGCTGACCAAGCGTATGGCAGAAGACCTCACCGATTATTTGGCGGAGAACGAGGTGAGGGTGCGCTACCTCCACTCGGAGATCCACTCGATTGAGCGGATCGAGATCATCCAGGATTTGCGTTTGGGGGAATACGACGTGCTGGTGGGGGTGAACCTGCTGCGGGAGGGTCTGGACCTGCCGGAGGTGAGCTTAGTGGCGATCCTTGATGCGGATAAGGAGGGTTTCCTCCGGGCGGAGCGATCCTTGATTCAGACCATTGGCCGGGCTGCTCGCCATGTGGAGGGAGTGGCGTTGCTTTATGCGGACAACATGACCGACTCAATGGCCAAGGCCATCTCCGAGACCGAGCGACGCCGCGCCATTCAGCAGACATATAACGAGAAGCACGGCGTGGTGCCAACAGCGGCGGGCAAGAAGGCCAGCAACTCGATCCTCAGCTTCCTGGAGCTAAGCCGCAAGTTGAAGCACGATGCTCCTGATGCGGATCTGGTGGAGGTGGTGGGCAAGGCGGCCCAAGCCCTGGAGAACGATCCCGATGCCGGTCTGGCGCTGGAGGCGCTGCCTGAATTGATCGATCAGCTCGAGGGCAAGATGAAGGAGGCTGCTAAGAAGCTTGACTTCGAGGAAGCGGCGAATCTGCGCGATCGAGTGAAGCAGCTGCGCCAGAAGATGGCTGGATCTACTTGAGTCGATGCAACCTTCAGATTTGGGTCGATTGACCAAGGGACCCTTAGTAGTGCATCATCATTAAGCCGAAGGGAATTCCCGTAGGCGCTTCGCGGATGTAGCTCAGTGGTAGAGCATCTCCTTGCCAAGGAGAGGGTCGAGAGTTCGAATCTCTTCATCCGCTTTCTAATTGTTATTTGCATTAGTGGTGTAGCTTTTATATTGATTTAAGTTCTAACGAGGCTAAAGCTTAGTGTCTTTAGTGTGTTGCTCTTGGTTGGTATGTGGCTAATATTAATTAATTAATATTAATTTTGAATTGTTGGCGGCTTCCTGAGTAATAAATATTGCGCTCCATTCATGAATATCAGCTAATTTTTACGGATAATATGAGTTTATGCGTTTGGCTTGTGCTGAAACGCCTTTCGAGGCCGTGGCACAGCTCACTAAGGACCGCCCATTCCTTCGGATCGGCAATAAAACAAATGAGCATGGTTGAGGTCGGTGGCTTTTGGTTCACATCGATACCCCTCCTGCTCAACCCGCGATTGCAGAGGTTTGAGCTTGCGCTCCATGGCGGGCGGCGGCCCACTGCTGGCCAGCCAGAGCTGCTTGGGTTGATCCGTTCCTTTCAGCCGTTGCTGCAGATCCGCCTTTTCCCCCCTGGGCGATGAAGGCGTAGGAATCTGACCCATCTCCATCCGGTCGCTGAGGTTGAACAGTCGCGGCCGGGGGTTGAAGCGCTCCTCCAACCCGTAAGTGCGCTTGCTGATCAGACGGAAATGCTCCTGTTCCCGAACACCGCCGCCGCTGCTGGCATCAAGCTCGCTGAACCCCGACCCTCAACAGTGGATCAACATCAGCCCAAACACCACCAGAGCACTACCGCGGTCCAAGCGATTGAGTTCCAGAGCACCGATCTGCACCGCCAGGACGGGCACCACAGCCGGCAACAGCCTGACGAAATGGCGGCTGAAAGCCATCGGCTTCACAAACGACACTTCAGCAAACCCAAGAACCATCAACAGGGAGGGCATCAAACCGCTTCAATCAAGCAGAGACGTCTCCGGCCATGGCAAACGGCCTAGCGTCCCCCAGCGCGGCAGAACCAATAGCAGCGGAATGATCAGAGCCAATTTGGGCAACGGCCAGAGACCAAGGCCGTGGGCCAAAGTTTCCTCGAAGAAGGCGTAATCCGGAACACCAATCCATCTGCCAGCCCGTCAGGTGAATAAGTAGTTCGTGGCAAAGGCCATCCAGGCCAAGTCCGGGAGGGATCCGATCAGGGCGGGGGAAGCAAATGTCTAGCGACGTTTCCAACCATTCCAAGCCGCGTCCGCCGCTACCAGAAATAGTCCATAGAAGTGGGTCAGCCTTGCCAGCCCGGCAACCGCCCTGTAAGCGACAGGATGGGCTGAACGGCGCCACCACCAAGCAAAAGGCACCTAAAGCACAAGCACGGCATAGCTTTTGCCCTCGATCGCAAAACGGATCGGATAGGAACTGCAAAAGGCAAAGTGCGCTGCGATCGATGACACCCTGGCCAGAGTGCCCGCATGGCCCAAGTCCATTTTTTTGGTGCTGCGGATCTGCTCGCTACTTTCCAGCGCGAGCTGGAAACCCAGCCGGGCGGCGTATCGAGCAGTGCGAATCATGCGGGTGGGATCGTCCTGAACGCTGCCCGCGTGTAGAAAGCGAGGCTGACCAAATGTCAGATCCTCCTGGCCATGGTGGAGATCGATCAGCTCACCGCCACCAGATCGAGCGCCATGGCATTGATCGTGAAGTTACGACGCGCCAGGTCAGCCTGGAGAGTCCCCTGTCGAACAACAGGATTCTCGGAGGGGGCGAGGTAATACTCCTGCCGAGCCGTTGCCAGATCCAGCGGAATCACATCCATCTGAAACGCCACCGTGCCGTAGGCCCCATGCTCCTGAATACCGGTGATGCATTCGGGGCTGAGCTGGCGAACCAGTTCCGCCACAAGCGCAGCGGCATTTTCTTCCACCACCCAATCCAGATCAGTAACACCCGACCAGGAACGGCCTCCGCGCTGATGCAGCAGCTGGTCGCGCACGCCGCCGCGGACCAACGCCAGACGCGGGATACCGAGAGCTCGACCCGCTCCCTGCAATGCCACCAAAACGGAAGACGGCACACCTGGAAGATCCATTACGGGGCTTGCAGGAGAATGGCTCAAACACCACCGACTCTGCTCTTGTCCGCTCTCACCCGCTGTCTTGAGGAGGAAGCCTCAGCGATTGCCACAGCTGCCAAACGGTTGAGCAGCGATCAGGTGGAAGCCGCCCTGGCGCTGCTGGAACGGTGCGTAGATCGCAAGGCCAAGCTGGTGATCACAGGTGTGGGCAAGAGCGGAATCGTGGCCCGCAAGATCGCAGCCACGTTCTCCTCGATCGGGCTCATGGCTTTGTTCCTCAATCCAACCGATGCACTCCATGGCGATCTCGGTGTAGTGGCCGCGGAGGATGTCTGCCTGCTGCTGTCCAACAGCGGAGAGACCAACGAACTACTGGAGGTGCTCCCTCATCTCACCCGACGGGGAACCGGGCGGATCGCCATCGTTGGACGGGCTGATTCCTCCTTGGCCCGCGGCAGTGACGTGGTGCTGGAAGCTGGCGTTGACCGTGAGGTGTGTCCTCTGAACTTGGCCCCTACCGCCAGTACCGCCGTGGCCATGGCCATTGGCGACGCGCTGGCTGCGGTCTGGATGGAACGACGCGGCATATCACCGGCGGACTTTGCTCTGAATCACCCTGCCGGATCTCTCGGCAAGCAGCTGACCCTCACTGCGGCCGACCTGATGGTTCCCGCCAGCCAACTGCACCCCCTGCAGCCCAACACCCCTTTGGCCGAAGTGATCGGCGGTCTGACGCGAGACGGCATCGGCAGTGGTTGGGTCGAGAATCCAGAAAGTCCAGGGAGCCTGCTCGGCATCCTCACGGATGGTGATCTCCGCCGTGCTCTGCAGGATCATGAGGCTGAAACCTGGAGCACTCTGACGGCAAAGGATTTGATGACCAGCGATCCGATCACGGTGAAAGCCGACGTATTAGTGGTGAAGGCCTTAGAGCAGATGGAGAACAACCGGAGAAAACCAATTTCGGTGTTGCCGGTGGTGAATCAAGAGCACCAATTGAAGGGTCTACTGCGTCTGCATGATCTGGTTCAGGCAGGACTCGCGTGAAAGCATTGCGTTGGTGGTTGGTGCGACACCAGCTGAGATCAATTCAGCTGCTAGTGCTGGACGTAGACGGTGTGCTCACCGATGGTGGCCTCTGGTTCGATGCCGAGGGGCAACTGAGCAAACGCTTTGATGTGCGCGATGGGCTTGGGATCCGGCTGCTACAACAGGCGGGTCTTCAGATTGCCTTTCTCAGTGGTGGCCAGGGAGGAGCAACAGAGGTACGTGCCCGGCAACTGGGGATCAGCCATTGTCTTGTGGGAATCAAAGACAAGCCAGCCGCCCTCACGGCCCTGCAAAACCAACTTGGGGTGACCGCCGACCAAACAGCCTTTGTGGGCGATGACCTCAACGATCTGGCCGTTCGGCCAGTGGTTGGTCTGTTTTTTGCGCCGACGGATGCCTGTCGCCCCGTCAAGCGCGGTGCCGATGCGGTTCTTCAGCGCCGAGGCGGCCATGGGGTTGTTCGCGAGCTGGCTGAGCGCATCCTTCAGGGGCGTGGACGCTGGGGCCGCTTGCGCCGCGACGGTTGGAAAGACCGCAACGACTAACTCAAACCATTGCCCGGGCCTGCTCCAGCTGCTCGGCGGTATCCACTGAAAGCGAGGATCCCTGAACGGGGAACGTGGCTATGGAGTAACCCGCTTCAATCAATCGCAGCTGCTCAAGCCGTTCGAGATCCTCCAGTGGAGAAGCGGGCAGCTGTTCCCAGGCGGCCAGCACGTCTCCCCGGAAGCCATACATGCCCACATGCCCCCAGTAAGTGGTGTGCAGATGCCAATCCGCCTCTGCCACATCACGCACATGAGGGATGGCGGAGCGGGAGAAATACAGGGCGCAGCCGTCATGGGCTAGCAGGGTCTTCACCACATTTGGGTTATGCACCGATTCGGGCTTCAGTCCATAAACGGGAGTAACCACTGCAGGCACCGGATCCCGACTCCGAAATTCATCAGCCATCGCATCGATGACCGCGGGATCGATAAATGGTTGATCGCCCTGAACATTGATCACAGCCGTTTCTTCAGCCACAGGAGTCGCTTCTCCCCAACCCAAGGCCATCAGGGAGTGGACCACCGATGCAATGCGCTCGCTGCCGGAGCTGCAATCAGCCGAGGTCATCAGCACTGGGAAACCCCAGGCCTCAGCCAAGTGCTGCAGCTGAACACTGTCAGTGCACAGCACCACCGCTTCAACGCTGCGAGCTTCACGGCAGCGTTCCAGCACACGCTGGATCATCGGCTTGCCGCCGATCTCGGCCAGCACCTTGTTGGGTAGTCGAGATGACTGAAGCCGAGCCGGAACGGCCACCACACACTTACGAATCGTCATCAATCCCAGAGCCTCATCGCATCATCTCGAGCGCTGAACCACTCCGCAGCAAGCGGTCCACCCATCGTGCGCTGCTCGCGGAACCAGGGTCCCCCCAAAGTCCAGTGCAGCATCGGCGGACGATCCGTTGATTCTGACGGAGCCTGCACATCCACCAAATGATTCCAGCTTCCCTGGATGGCGCCGATCTCATGATCACCCTCAAGCCAGTGGAAGCGATGCAGCTCGAGGCCTGTAGCGCTGTTGACGTAATCAATGGTGAGTTTGGTGCAGCGAATGCAATTCAGGAGCATCAGAGAACTCCAGTTCTTTTTCGGGTAAGCGCTCTGCAGTTCACCGAGAAACTTCACCGTCTCACCTGGAACGTGCTCATGCTGCACGCACATCGCACCAAAAGCCTCATCTCGCTGATCCCACAGCTGCTTGATGTCAGCGCGGCAGAGCATGTCGCAATCCATGAACAAGGCCCAACCGTTAAAGCCCATCAGGTGGGGCACTAGAAAGCGGGTGAAGGAGAAGTCGGTGCTCTGCTTGGGATCGCGGGGGCGGGTGTAGAGACCCTGAGCCTCCAGCTGGGACGTCACCAGCGGTGTGATCGCCAAGGGCACACTGCTGTGCTGGTACAGGCTGTCGATCAGCACATTGGTGGCCGCCCGTTCCCGTGAGTCGTAGCCGATGAAAATCGGTATCGGCGAGGGAACG
>MDTG01061258.1_pt1 | contig 33031 bp, 36 predicted proteins | sample 811421 | NCBI WGS metagenome assembly MDTG01 (sample SAMN05326645, study PRJNA326480) | marine metagenome | isolation source: seawater | place: Pacific Ocean: South East | collected 2011
ACCACGTTGATAGGCTGGATGTGGAAGCACAGTAATGTGTGTAGCTGACCAGTACTAATAGCTCAATTGGCTTGATTTATGCACTGAAAAAAATTTTAAGACAAAATTAGGATATTTTTATTTATTATGTAAAAACCCCAGTTAAAGCTGGGGTTTTTTTTTGCTTTTATGTTCAAATTTTGAACACAATTATGTTCAATAATTGAACATTATGGATAATAATCAAGACCAATTTGAAGTATTAAGGAAAATTAAATCTAAACCAAATAGCTCTCAGAGAGCTATGGCTTCTGAGCTGGGTTTTAGCTTGGGTAAATTAAATTATTGTTTGAAAAGTCTTAAAGAAAAAGGCTTAATTAAAATAAAAAATTTTAAAAAAAATCCAAATAAACTTGGATATGTTTATATTTTGACCCCAAAAGGTGTTTCAGAAAAAACAAAACTTACCCTAAATTTTATGAAAAGAAAAATGAAAGAGTACGATGAACTTAAATCAGAAATTGAGAATAATAAATAAATTTTTATGAGAAAATTATACGGCAAAGTTTCAACCAAAGTAATAAAAGATTTCATAAACGCCAATTTTTTAACTTTAAAAAATATAGATTCAAAAAAAAAATACTTTTAATTGATCGTGGTTTAGCAAATTTTGTTATTATGAATTCAACTTTTGCTTATGTATTGAATAAAAAGTATCAATTTAATTTTGATCTTTTAAGTGATTTAAGTAATCAAAATTATATTGTAAAAATTTATGAATCATTTGGAATAAAAAAAAAATTTGATATTAATATTAAAAATTCATTTCATAACTTGAAGATAATATCTAAATCTTGTTATAACTTTTTGGTTTGTTTTTTTAAAATTATTTTTTTTGGTAAGTCCTGGTTTATTGAAAATTATCGTTTAAATGATATATATTTTGGAGATTTAATCTACGATACTTATATTAGAAAAGCACACAATTTCCTAAAAAAAAATATCATTAATTTTAATTTCTTGAAGATTCTTTTTACTTCAATTTATAAGATTAATTTCTTAAATAAATTAATTTCTAAAAAAAATTATCAATATGTTTTTGCTCCAACAAACACTTATGCATCTAACTCCTCTTTGGGTATGAGAATAGCTCTTAAAAAAAAAATCAAAGTTATTAGTATTATTAGTAACAGATTAAGAATATATTCTAAGCTATCTGAGTCTGAAAAAGTTGAATTCTCTTTAGATGTTAAAAATTTGAAAAATAAAAAATTTTTCCCAAAAAATTGGCTTCAGAAAATTGATATTTTAATTAAAAATAGAAATAAAGGTAATTTAGAATCATTTGTTATTAAAGATGCTTATAAAGATAAAAAAAATATAAATAAGGAAAAGTTATTAAAGTTTTTAAAAATCAAGAAAGATTTTAAAAGAATAGTTTTGTTTGTACCACACGTTTTTTCAGACGCAAATCATGTTTATGGAAAAATGGTTTTTGATGATTATTATCATCAATTTTTAGTTACAGCTGAATTAGCAAAAAAAGATAAAACTTCGTTATGGATTTTTAAATTTCATCCACAAGGATATATGTATAACGAAGAAAAATTAAATCTTGAATTAATAAAAAATTATAAACAAGAAAATATAGTTATTTGCCCAAAAAAATTTGATACTAACTCTTTGATAAGGATTTCAGATTTAATCATAACAGGAAGAGGTACAGCAGGTTTAGAAAGTGCTTGCAATGGAAAAAAACCATTATTGTCTGGTGAAAGTTATTATTCAAATTTTGGGATAACTCATAATTCATTGAGTATTATTGATTATAAAAATAAAGCTTTAAATTATAAATTAAATTCAAAATTGACAAAAAAAGAGATTTTAGAAGCTAAAAAACTGTATTATCTGTTCCATTTCAAAAATTCTTTTGTTAGTGAAGATAAGCTTAAGTTTTCAAATTATTTAAGATTGAATGAAAAAAAATCAAACTTAGTTCAACAATATTTTTCAGAAAATAATTTTACAAACTTAATAGCAAAACAACTAAAAAATAAAATTGATATATCGAATGATAATCTATTTAAACATTTTGAAAAATTATGGCTAAAAATGATATAAAAACTTTTTAATTATATATTAATGATCAAATAAACTTATAATTAAAAAACAAAATTAAATTGATATGATTGAAAAAAAAAGAAAAAAACCATACTTAATTGCTGAAATAGGTATTAATCATAATGGTTCAGTAGAATTAGCTAAAAAGATAATAAAAATTGCTAAAGAAAATAACTTTGATGCAGTTAAGTTTCAAAAAAGAGACTTGCAAACCTGTATTCCTATAAATGAAAGACAAAAAACTAGACAAACTATTTGGGGTGAAATGACTTATATGGAATACAAAAAGAAAATTGAATTTGATGATGTACAGTTTGATAAAATACATAAATTTTGTAAAAAAATTAATATTGATATGCTGTGTTCTGCTTTTGATATCGAAAGTTTAAAATTTATAAAAAGATTTAAATATAAATTTAACAAAGTTCCGTCAGCACTTATAACTAATAAAAAATTTTTAGAGGCAGTAGCTAAAGAAAAAAAGAAAACTTTTTTATCAACGGGGATGTGCAAAATGCCTGATATAGTTAATGCTGTAAAAATTTTTAGAAAAAATAAATGTAAGTTTGTTTTGATGCATTGTGTTTCCCAGTACCCATGTCCTGATGATATTTTAAATTTGAATATGATTAAAACTCTTAAAAAAAAATTTAAGTGTGAAATGGGTTATAGTGGACATGAATCAACAGTATCCCCATCATTTTTTGCATGGATGTTGGGTGCAAATTACATAGAAAGACATGTTACAGATGATAGATCTAGATGGGGAACTGATCAATCAGCCTCTCTTGGACCTGAGGGAATGAGATATTTGTCAAACACATTAGCAAAGGCGCCTAGTTTTTTTGGAGATGGAAAAAAGAAATTATCAAAATTAGAGGCTTCAATGCTAAGTAAATTTAAATATTGGTAGAATTTTTGAAAAAAAAAATTGTATGTATTATTCAGGCTAGAATTTCAAGTTCAAGGCTTCCAGGTAAAATATTTTTATCAGGGCAAAAAAATAAATCAATGTTATTAACTTTATATAACAGAATTAAACCAAGTAGATATATCTCAAATATTGTTATCGCAACGACAGAAAAAAAGTCTGATGATTTAGTGTACAATGAATGTAAGAGAAACAATATAAATGTATTTAGGGGTAGTCAATCAAATGTACTTAAAAGATACTATGATTGTGCAAAAAAATATAAAGCAGACACTATTATTCGGTTAACTTCAGATTGTCCATTGTTAGAATATAATCTTATTGATCAATTATTAGTCGAGTTTAAAAAAGATAATTATGATTATTTAAGTAATGTTCATCCAGCAACTTTTCCTGACGGATATGATGTAGAAATTTTTTCATTTGGTGCATTAAAGAAAGCTTACAATAATGCAGCTAGAGATTTTGAAAAAGAACATGTAACACCTTACATATGGGATAATCCTGAAAAATTTTTAATTAAAAATTATAGTTTAAAGAAAAATTATAGTTCAAAATACAGATTAACATTAGATTATTTAGAGGATTATTTTTTGATAAAAGAAGTATTTAATCACTTCTCAAATAAAAAAAATTATTTTAATGTTTTTGATGTTATTAAGTATTTGAAAAAAAACAAAAAAGTAATAACTAATAAGAAATATATTTTAGTTAATTGGTATAGACACCATATTAAAAAACTTAAAACCATTAAAAGTAATGAGACAATAAGTATTAAGAAGTAAAAAATGAAAAATTTAAATAAAGAGTATTTAAATAAAGCAAAAGAAATTATTCCTGGTGTTTCCCAATTATTTGGAAAAAGACCTGAACTTTCTTTACCAGGAAAAGATTGGCCAACTTATTACTCAAAAGCTAAAGGAGTAACTTTATGGGATCTTAATAATAAAAAATATATTGATTTCAGCATGGTTGGGATCGGAACCTGTGTACTTGGCTACGCCGATAAAAGAATATCTAAAAAAGCAATAGAAATAATTAAAAAAGGTTCAATGTCTACGCTCAATTGTTCTGAAGATGTAGATTTAGCAAAAATGTTAATGGATCTACATCCATGGGCCGGGGGAGTAAAATTTTGTAGAACAGGTGGGGAAAGTATGTCTATTGCAGTAAGGATTGCAAGAGCGCATACAGGAAAAGATAAAATTTTGTTTTGTGGATATCATGGTTGGCACGATTGGTATTTAGCATCAAATATAAAATCAAAAAAAAATTTAAATTACCATTTATTACCTGGAATAAGCCCAAAAGGTATTCCCAAAAATTTAAGGGACTCCGTCATACCTTTTAAATTTAACGACTATAATGATCTAGAAAAAATTGTAAAAAAAAGTGCAAAAAAATGTGCTGCCATAATTATAGAACCAGCAAGAGAAAAAATAGTAGAAAAAAAATTTCTAATTGAACTAAAAAAAATTGCTAAAAAAAATAATTGTTTATTAATTTTTGACGAAATTACCTCTGGATGGAGAGTTGTAGAGGCTGGTATTCATAGAAAGCTTAAAATAAACCCTGATATTGTAGTTTATGGGAAAACCATCGCTAACGGAATTCCAATGGGAGTCATTTTAGGAAAAAAAAATATTATGAAAAGTTCCTTAAAAACTTTCATTAGTAGTGTATTTTGGACTGAAAGGTTAGGACCTGCCTGTGCAATAGAATTTATTAAAATATTTAAGAAAAAAAAAATTAATCATAAATTAATTAAAATAGGAAAAAAAATAAAAAATATATGGCTATCTGCAGCAAAAAAAAATGATTTGAAAATAGAAATATATGGAATAGATCCTTTAGCTAGTTTCAAGTTAGACTATAAAAATTGGCCTGAAATTTTAACTTTTTTTACGCAAGAAATGCTTTTGAAGCATAATATAATTGCAACAGCCAGATGTTACGCAAATTTTAATCATTCAAATAAACTTTTAAAAATTTATGAAAGTTCTATAAATAAAGTATTCAAAAAAATAAAGCATCATCTTAATAAAAATAATATTAAGAAACAAATTAAAGGATCAATTGCTCAAACTGGTTTTAAAAGATTGACTAAATAAAATGAATATAAATAATAAAGTTGTAATTCTGACTGGATCTGAAGGTCTAATAGGAAATTCAATGAAAAAATATTTAATTAAACAAAAGGTAAAACTCATTTGTTTAGATATTAAAAAAAAGAAAAAAAATACTAATTTTGATTATTACTGTTGCAATATTTTAGATGAGAAAAAACTTTTAAATATTAAAAAAAAAATTTTAAATAAATATAAAAAAATTGATGCTTTGATTAATTTAGCCTGTCAAAATGATCCAGTAGAAAAAGAAAAAAAGATTAAGACTTTTGAGAATTATGAAACAGAAATTTTCATGAATAATTTGAAAGCCAACGTTATGATGACTTATTTACCTTGTAAAATTTTTGGAAATCAAATGAAAAAACAACAAAATGGCTCTATAATAAATTTTTCATCTACATATGGAATTGTTGCCCCAGACCAAGAAATTTACAAAAAAAAGAATAAAAGATTTTTTATAAAAGATGCTGCTTATCCAGTATCAAAATTTGCAATAATTGGATTAACGAAATATCTTGCATCCTATTGGTCAGGAAAAAAAATTAGAGTGAATGTTATTGCGCCTGGTGGAGTAAAAAATAATCAAAAAAAGATATTTGTAGACAACTATAATAAAAGAACCCTTTTAAATAGAATGGCTAACAAATCTGATTTTAATGGAGTTGTACATTTATTAATAGGTCCAATGTCTGATTATATAACAGGAGCTATATTTTCTGTTGATGGTGGGTGGACCACAATATGATTAAAAAAAATTTAAAAAAATTAATAGTTTTAATAAAATAGATTTTCTAGTGAGAAAAAATAAGTGGTAAATAAAATTTTAAATATTCTAGATAAAAGTCATCTTAAATATTTTTTAATTTTATTTTTTTTATATATACCTGTTACAATACTGGAAACAATTGGAATTAGTTCTTTACCAGTTTTCGTAATTTTTATTACTCAGCCAGATAATTTTAATGATTATTTTTTAAATTTTGAATTTATAAGAATTATAGAAAATTTAACAGTTTATGAGAGAACTTTTTATGGATCAATCATTGTAGGATTAATTTTTTTGATCAAAGGTTCAGCTACTTTATTACTAGGTTATTTTGAAGTTTACCTTAATAAGATAACTGTTAAAGATATTTCATCAAAACTTTATAAAAAATATTTAGGTAATGAGTATTATTTTCATATAGAAAATGAACCGCCAAAACTTATTCAGAATATTAATGATGTAAATAGAGTAACTGCGATAATTTTTTCATTACTAACGCTACTAAAAGAGGCTTTCTTAATATTTACAGTAGTAGCTATACTTTTCTTTTCAGATCCTAAAACTTTTTCCATAGTTTTTGGATTATTATCGTTGCCCTTACTAATATATTATTTACTTCTAAGAAATGTCCTTAAAAATCAAGGAAATATCGCAAAAAAATATAGAGATATTTCTTTAAGAGAAATGACTCAAGGTTTTGCTGGCATTAAACTTGTAAAACTTCTTAATAAAGAGGGGTTTCTTCAACAATCATTTAGTTTGAATTTTTCTAAAGCATTACATTACGATATGTTTGTAAGATTCTTGGCAAAAGTACCAAGAGTTTTTTTGGAAATTTTATCAGTAGGAACTATTTTAATTTTAATGATTATTTTTGTTAGAAACGGAAAAAGTTTTAATGAATTCTTGCCGTTACTGACTTTTGTAGTTGTTGCTACTGTTCGACTAATTCCTAGTTTTGGAAATATTGTTGTTTCTTTAAATCTTATAAGATTTCATTCAGTAACTTTAGATAATATATATAATTCGTTAAAATATAAAAGTTATATTCAAAAAAATAAAAATCTTCAAAAGGTAAAAAATATAAACTTAAAGCAAAAAAATAATTTTTTAAAAATAGATTCAGTAAATTTTCAATATCCAAATAAAAAAGAAAATATTATTCATAATTTGTCATTAAAAATAGACAAAGGTTCTATCATTGGAATTACAGGCTCTTCTGGATCTGGTAAAACTACATTGATTGATATTATTTTAGGATTATTGAAACCAAACAAAGGAAAAATAATCAACAATGGAAAAAATATTGAAGACAATTTAAAAAACTGGAGTAAGAGAATAGGATATGTTCCCCAAACAGTAAATTTGATAAACGATAGTATTAAAAGAAATATTTGTTATGGTCATAAAGATATAGCCATAGATAAAAAATTACTTGCCTCATGCATAAAATTTTCTGAATTAGAAAGATTTGTCAATATTTTACCAAAAAAATTAAATACAAATATTGGTCATTTGGGTAAAAAAATATCAGGAGGGCAACTACAAAGAATTGGGGTAGCAAGAGCTTTATATCAAAATCCTGAATTATTAATTTTAGACGAGGCAACAAATGCTTTAGATATTAGGACTGAAGCAAAATTAATCAAAAACTTAAGAAAATTTAAATCAAAATTAACCATCATTTTAATATCTCATAGAATATCTGTTTTAAAAAATTGTAATAAGATATTTATTATTGAAGATGGGAACATAAAATTTAAGGGTTCTTATAAAAATTTCTCAAAAAATAAATTTTTACAAAAATGACAAAAAAAATTATGGTAGACATGACTGCTGATATTATCCATCATGGACATATTAGACTACTTAAAAAAGCATCAAAGATTGGCAAAGTTATTGTAGCCCTTACAACAGACAAAGAAGTTAAGAAGAATAAAAAAAAGATTCCTGTTTTAAATTATAAACAACGAAAAGAAATTTTATTATCAATTAAATATGTTTCAAAAGTTGTTCCAAGTAAGTGGAAACTTGATTATAAATTTTTTAAAAAACATAATATAGATTTTTTGGTTCATGGAAATGATAACTCTAATGATATTCCAAAAGAAAAACTAAAAATATTTAAAAGAACCAAAAATATAAGTTCTACAAAAATTTTAAAAAAAATAAAAATTTTAAAGTGAGAAGAGAAATAACTTTTTTTTATAGGGATGAATGTGAAAAATGGGCAACCGAAAATATTTTTTACGAAGCAAAAAAAAAAGGATACAAAGTAAAATATTCCAAAAATCTACATGAAAAATGTGAAATTGGAATATATCCTTTAGATAAATACACAAAAAATCAAGCTAAGCTATCAATCGTGATGCTTCATGGAATGGATCAAGGTAGAATTTTTTGGCCAAACCATTGGTCAAATGAACCATGGAATAATTATGATATTGGATTTTTGCCTGGTAAATCTTGGTCTAATCGGTGGAAAGAAAGTTCTTGGGATCCAAGTTCTCAAACTAAAAAAGGTGTTTACGAGACTGGATGGCCCAAAAGTGACAGATTATTTGATCTTAAATTTAGAGATAAAGTTAAAGTTTTAAGAAAAAAATTAAAATTGAAGTATAAAAATACTGTTTTATATGCACCCTCTTTTGAAACAGACAATAAAGAAATTGATGTTTGCAATTCATTAAAAAAATCAAAAATAAATTTATTAATTAAACATTGGCTTACTAAAAAAGATTATAAAGATAATCTTGATCTAAAAAAAAATATCCAAAAAGCAAACAAATATGCAGTTAATAATACATCTAACGCACATATACTTGATCCAAATTTAAGTATTATAGATGCTTTAGCAATAAGTGATATTTTGATAACAGATGAATCAAGTGTTTTATATGAAGCTTTATTATTAGACATTCCAACTTTATCAGTATCTGACTGGTTGATGAGGACAAATAATAGCTCAAAACCAAGATTAATAAGACCATCAAAAGATTGTTATAAGGTTGTAAAAAAAAATAAATTAAATGAAGAGATTAAAAAAATTATTAAAAACAAAAAATATATAAAAAAAAAATTAAAAAACTATAAAAATTATCATTATTCAAATTTAGGCAATTCCAGTAAGGTAATTGTTTCAATATTGAATAATATAATTATAAATAAAAATTTTGAGAATACTCATAAGCTTAAACCTAAATATAGAACCAAAAAATATACAATATTATTTAGATCAGTTAAGAATATGATTATAAGAGTCTTAATTTTAATTTTTCCTTTATTTTTAATAAAATATTTATCACAATTTAAATATCTCAAACAAAAGTTTAATAAAATTAGAAAATTTTAATTATGAAAATAGAATTAATTGGACTACCGGGCTCGGGAAAATCTTTTCTCATAAAAAAAATTCAGAAACGTCTAAAAAAATCCAAAAAAAAACTAATATTCGAAAATAAAATAAAAATTAGTTTTCTTTCAAAATTATTTTTTTTACTTTGTTTTTTTATAAAAAATTTTTTATATGTTTTAGTACTAATATTTTTAAATATTTCTAATAAATCATTGAGTCCGATTTGGAAAAAAAGACATTTCTACTGGATTGTCCGAGAAATGATAGTGTTGGAGTATTCTAATTATCACAACTATAATATGTTAAGATCAGAAGGACTCCACCACAGATTGTTATTTTACTTAACTTGTATTGAAAAAAATTATCTTAATTTTTTTGGAAATTTATTAATTCGACTCACACCAGTACCTGATTTGTTAATTATGCTTCAGATTTCCAAAAAAAAAGTATCCAGTTGGTCCAATTAAGAAATAAAGGTTATATCTATGGAAAAAAAGAGATTAAAGAGTTCAATAGTAGACAACTCATTTTAAAAAAAATAAAAAACTTTTTTAATAAAAATAAAAAGCAAAATTTTGTAAATATTGAAAATAAAAAACAATATAATCAGTTTCTTAAAGATCTTAAAAAATTATAATGAAAAATCTTAAAGTAAGTAAAAAAAATTTAGGACTTATAATTCAAGGTCCAATATATTCGAAAAGTACTACTCAAAAGCTTAATCAAAATAAATTTGATTCAAATAAAAATATTGAAAAAATTTTAACTTTATTTTCTGGTTTATTTAAGGAAATAGTTTTGGCGACTTGGTTATCTGAAAAATCAAAAATTTCAAAAAAATTAATTAATAACAAAAAATTAAAAATTATTTTCTTAAAAGATCCTGGTCATAATCCAGGTAATGAATACAGACATTACTATTCATCTTACTTTGGTGCAAAAAAGTTAAGTGGTAATATTAAATTTGCAATGAAAGTAAGATCTGACCAATTTTTAGATCTAAATAAAATAATTTATTTTTATAATAAGGAGATTGACAGGAAACAACAAATTCAATCTATACCAAAAAAAAAGGGACAGCCGATTTGTACATTTGGCTATTGGCTTGAGAGACCATACGCAATAGCTGATTTTTTTTACTTAGGAAGTAAAAATGATTTATTATCTTTCTTTAAAGCACAAATAAAATATAAAAAATATGATTTTCTAATTAAAGAAAATATATTATGGCCTGAAGGTGGAGCACTTAGAAAATATGCTTATTTTAATAAAAGAAAATTCAAAAAATTTCAGGATAGAGATTTTTTCCCTATGATTTATGAAAGTTTTTCGATGTATCAATATAAACTTCCATCAGTAATTGTTAGTAAAAAAAACCTTATTTTTTGGCAATATCTAATTCAAAATATTTTTACCGTTTTACCTGATGACATTAGAAAAAATATGTATTGGAGAGGTGTAAAATTTAACCCTATTGATAAGCAAAGTTCTTATAGTTCTTGGAAAAAAGCAGAGATTAGTTATTTAAAAGAATTAGAAAAAACAGATACTTTTATAGTTAAAAAAAAGTTTTTTTTAAATTTACCTAATTTTCTTTTATTTAGTTATTATAAAAAGAATTTTTTAAAAAGAAAATATTATAAAATATTTTATATATTTCATTTATTTTATTTTCAAATAAATTTTGCTTGTTATTGTTATTTAAGATTAAGAAATTATATATTAAAAAAATTATTTTAAAATTTATGCATTTTATTTCACATAGAGGTAATTTAAATGGACCAAATTCTAAATTTGAAAATTCAAAGGAATATATAGAAAAGGCTATCGAAAGTGGTTTCGAAGTTGAGATTGATGTATGGTTTATAAAAAATCAATTTTTTCTTGGACACGACGAACCTGCAGGAAAAGTTAATGAAAAATTTTTACAAAATAAAAGTTTATGGTGCCATGCGAAAAATTTAAGTGCTTTTGAAAATTTACTTAAAATTAAAGCACATTGTTTTTGGCATCAAGAAGATGATTTTGTTTTAACGAACAAGGGATATATATGGACATATCCAGGTAAAGAGATAGGTGCAAATAGTATAATTGTTATGCCAGAAAATATCAAAAAATTTAAATACACTAAATGCTCAGGAATATGTTCAGATTTTATAGCTGAATATAAAGAAAAATATGAAAAATAATGTTCAAATTGTCTGCCCCGCAGCAGGTCCTAATGACGAATTCAAAAAATTTAAAGATCATAAAATTTTAATTAAATTTGCCAAAAAAAGATTTATTGAATGGGCTCAACTTTCAAGACCTTATGATCTCTCAAAAGCAATTTTTATTTTCAAAAAAAAAGATTATAAAAGATTTAAGATTAGGAATAGATTAAATAAAGTCTTTAAAAAAAAGATTAATTTTTTTGTTTTAGATCATGAAACAAAGGGTTCACCGCAGACAGTTTTAAAATTAAGAAAAAATATTGATTTAAACAAGCCATTAATAATTGATTTGCTAGATCAATATTTAGATCTTAAAAATTTTATGAATTTTTGTAAAAAATCTAAAGCAGATGGTGTAGTTCCTATTTTCAATTCAATATATCCAAACAGAGGTTATGCTTTAATTAATAAAAAAGGAAATATTACAAAAATATCAGAAAAAGATAAAAATCCTATTTCATCTAATTCTACTGCATGTGTAAGCTATTTTAGAAAAGCAAAATTTTTCTTTGATTATGCAGATAAGATGATTGATTTAAAAATAAGATCATCTAATAATAAATATATGATTAGTTTGGTATATAATTTAATGATTAAAAACTCTTTAAAAGTCAAAAGCTATCATTGTGATTTTATAAGCTCTATGGGAACTAAAGAAAGCATTGATGCCTTTTATGAAAATTCTAGATTGGTTGAGTACAAATAATGAAAAAAAAATTGGAAGATTATTTATTTAGATCCACTATTGATAAAAACAGCCACATAATTGCTAAATATTTCGTTAAAAGTAAAGATCTCCTAAGAGCAGCTAAAGGAATAGCAATTGGTCAGTCTATAGGTAACCCAGATGTGAGACTAGATAGTGAGTCAGTAGAAATTTTAGAAAACCATCTGGCAAAAATTATGGATTATGAGGAAAACCTTATATCTAAAAATGCTGGGGTTATCAGAATTGCTTATCCTTTGAATAACTATGACACAAAAGAAGATGGAGTTACTCAGTTAATGTGTTCATTGATGGGAGGGCAAATGGATATTGAATTAATAGAATCTTGCCAGTTAATAGATGTTGATTTACCAGCTGATTTTTTAAAAAATTTTAAAGGACCAAAAATAGGATGTGATGAAATTAAAAAAAGAGCAAAAGTTGAAAATCGACCTTTACTTGGTGGAATTGTAAAACCAAAAACAGGGCTTTCAGTTGATGAGTTAAAAGATGTTTGTATAAAAATGGTACAAGGAGGAGTTGATTTTATTAAAGAGGACGAAATTTTATCAAACCCAAGCTGTTGTCCATTTGAAAAAAGAGTAGAAGTTGTTAACGATGCTGTTCAAAATGAAGCTTCAAAAATGGGAAAAGAAGTATTTTATGCTCCGTGCATAAACTCAGATTTACCATATTTACTTAAGAGACTTGAATTTTTAGTTAAAAAAAAAATAAATAGTTATCATTTGAATATTTGGGCAGGTTTACCAACTTATAGATATTTACGAAGCTTTGATTACAATATCGCAATGCATTATCAAAAAAGTGGGGATAGAGTAATGACAGATGCAAAAAATATTTACTCTGTGCATTGGAAAGTTTTATTAAAACTTGCAAGAATTTCTGGTGCAGATTTTATTCATGCTGGTATGTGGGGAGGATATCTTTCTGATACAAAAGAGGATTTATCTGAATGGATAAAAATACTCACATCAAATAGTAAAGAGGGTTTCCCAAAAACTATTGCCTCCCTATCTTGTGGAAGCCATCCAGGATTAGTTGATAGCACTATTAAAAATTTTGGAAATGAATTAATGATGAGCCTGGGTGGATCAATGCATGGTCATCCTTCAGGCACTATCGCAGGAGCAAGAGCAATGAGACAAGCTTTTGACTGTAATTCTAAAAATTTAGACCCAAAAAATTCAAAAGAAAAAGAGTTGCAAGAGGCAATAAAAAAATGGGGTTACAAGAATGATTAATATAGTTATCCCTATGGCAGGAGAAGGAAAAAGATTTGTAGACAAAGGAATAACTACACCCAAACCTTTAATAGAGATTTCTGGTAAACCATTTATTTCATTTGTTTTGGATTCGATAAATTTTGAAAATGCGAATTATCACTTTTTAATAAGAAAGAATCATTATGATGATTATGACTTTGATTCAATATTCAAAGAAAAAAAAATAAAGTATGATATAACAACAGTAGATAAGACAACAGAAGGTGCTGTAAGCACAACACTTTTGTGTAGAGACAAAATAGATTCAAAAAATCCTTTAATAGTAAAAGATTGTGATCAGATCTTAAATTGGAATGTTAGTAATTTTTCTAGTTTTGTGAAAAGAAAAAGACCAGATGGAGTAATTGTGACTTTGCCAACTATCAATCCAGGTTTTTCTTTTGTAAAATTAGATGATGATCAATCAACTGTTTTAGAGACTAAAGAAAAACAAGTTATAAGTTCTTTTGGAAATACTGGGTTTTATTATTTTTCAAAAACAGAGGATTATTATAAATATTCAGATATTATGATTAAAAAAAATATTAGAGTTAAAAATGAATTCTATGTAAGTCAGGTTTTTAATGAGTATATTTTAGACTTAAAGAAAATATTACATTACCCGATACCAGAAATATTTTCAATTAATACACCTGAGGAATTATCACAAAATAAATTAGAAATAGAGAAGTTTGTAAATTCTTAAAAGATATTTTCTAAAGATACAATTTAAACTCTCAAATAATCTACAATTTTACCTTTCGACTTTCTTTTTAAATGTACTTCCCCAAGATGACAAACAACACTACCAGTTATATTTGCTCTTGACTGGTATAAAATAACATTTTTTTTATTACTAAAAACTTTTTTTGATGAATAAGTGCATAAATTTGGCTGATTAATTTTTGAATAAGCAACTACTTCTTGAAATTTTTTTAAAAATTTTTTTTTATTTTCAATTACAGAATATTTAAAATCATTATAGTTTTTAAGAATTTTAAATAATGAGCATATTGAATGATAGGGTCCTGTCATTTTTTTTTCCAAATGATTTTTTAGGTTAAGATTAAATGACTTTACTTCATTATCAGGATTTTGATCGTAGCAAATAAAGCATGCTCCTGTTAGGCCAAAAAGTCCCTTACATGAACTAAACGACATAACATCAGCGTTATAATGACCTGCTTCAAGTCCAAAAGATGCAGTGGCATCTAACATTAATTTTGAATTACATTTTTTTTTTAAATTTTTTAAATCGCTTATATCAAGCTTGAGACCTACACTTGTTTCAGTATAACAAGCTACTATCCAATCAAATTTGCTATTAATAGAACCTATTTTTCTCCAATTAATTTTTTTTATTGAAGAAATTTTTTTTGTATTTATTTTTTGGAAATTACAGATCTGCTCAAGTCTTTGAGAATAGGTACCTGTATCAATTATTAGAATTTTTCCATATAAAAAATTGTGAATCATTATTTCTATAGCAAGACTTCCAGCACCTTGCATCCTAGATATATTCTTTTTACCACTCATGGCCTTTATTTTATTTAAAACAAAGTTTTCAGTTTCTTGATATTTTCTATCTCCTCTCCCGAATGATGGTTCAAGATATTTAATATTCTCTACAGATAAACTTGATGGTCCTGGAGTAAAAAGGATTTTTTTATTATTTTTATTTATAATTATCTTTTCCATTATTATTTTTTCATAAATTTATTCTTGATTATTTCAAAACTTTTTGGCCTAGTTAAATTTTTTGGTACAAAGGAGTTGATTTTTACCTCCAAGAGCGAAGTACCTTTAAAAGTTAAAAATTTCTTTATAGCAGTTTCTATTTTATCTTTTTTGTCTAAATAAAAATATTTCTTATAACCAATAGATTGAGATAATTTTTTTAAGTTAATCATTTCCATATAAGTTCTTTGACCACCTACTGATTGATGAGTAAAATTATTCAGTACCACATGTTTAAAATTCTTATTATTGAGTCTTGCATTTGTTAACAAAGAACCCATGTGCATTAAAAAGGATCCATCACCATCCAAACAAATTATATTTGACTTCTTTTTATTCATTGCAAAACTAGAAGCTAAAATAGATGCATGTCCCATTCCACCAACCATATAAAAATCTTTACCTTTTTCTAAATTTAAATCCCTTCTAATCTGATTTAACTCCCTAGATGTATAACCAGTTGTAGAGACTATATAAGTATTCTTTTTGATCTTTTTTAAAAGGGATTCAATAAATTCATACCTAGACAGATTTAATTTTTTCTTATTTTTTAAATCTTTTTTAGATTTAAAAAATTGATTATTTTCAACTAAACATGCGACTGGAGCTTTATTTTTTCTTGAAAAATTAATTAATTTTCCTAATTTAGTAAAATCTTTATCACTTCTTAATATACAATTTTTAATATTTAATAAACGTAACATTTCTCTTGTTATTCTCCCCATTACTTCATGCTGAGGTTCATCTTTAGGCGAGTAAGGTGATCCCCTCCAACCAATAATAATCAAAAGAGGAATCGAATATACTTTTTTATGGCAAATAGATGTTAGAGGATTTACAGCATTACCTAAACCTGAATTTTGTAAATAAACACAAGGTATATTTTTTTTTGCTAAATAGTATCCTGCAGCAAAGGATATAGCAGATCCCTCATTTGTTGTAATTATATTTTCACATTTTTTATCTGAATCAAGTTCATTCAAAAATTCTTTAGTAACACTATCAGGAACACCGGTGTAAAAATTAATATTTTTTTTTCCTAAATATTTAATTAAATTTTTTGAATCAATCATTTAATTAAATCTAATATTTGATTTATTGGTGTTAAATTTTTTTCAATTTTAAAAGTTCGTTGATCTTTCAAAATAGATTTTGCAGTATTTACCATTGATGGATAAGAACTTCTTAAAAGATGATTAGCGTAAATAACAATTTTGACTCCATTTTTTATTAAGTCTTTCTCAAAAGTTTTTGAATAAGTGCTTGGTACTGCAACTATTGGTCTATAATATTTGCTTTTTAAAAATTTTTTTGAAAAATCAAATATTTCTTTTGGTTCTTTTTCTTTTGAATGAATAAGAATAGCATCAGCTCCTGATTTTACGTATGACTCTGCTCGATTAATTGCATCATTAAGATTTTTTCCAAGAATAAAACTTTCAATTCTTGCAATAACATAAAAATCATCAGATATTTTTGAGCTCGAAGCAACATTTAGTTTTTTACAAAATTTTTTGATACTCTCTTGCTTCACTCCTGATTGGTTTTTGTACAAAGAATTTTTCTTTAGGCCGGATTTATCTTCCAACACTAATGCAGAAACGCCAGCCCTTTCAAGAGATCTTACCAAAAATTTTATATGCTCAACTCTTCCTCCATTATCCCCATCAAAAATTACAGGTTTTGTCGTCACGTCCATAATTTCATTTAACCCCGATATTCTTGTCGAGTAATCTACAGATTGATTGTCAGGTTTTCCTCTAAGCGTAGAGTCAGTTAAGCTTGATGACCACATAGCATCAAATGTTTCTATCTTGTCACCCTTTTCAATTTTTAAATTTTCAACTATTAAACCAGTCAAAGCACTATGAGACTCTAATACTCTAACAATTTTTTTGGAATTAATTAATCTTTTAAGAATTGAAACTCTTGAATTTGAGTTAAAATAAATATTCTTAATTTTTTTATGAATTGATGAGGAAGAAATTTTTTTAGTATAAGGAACTTCAATTAGTTTACCTCCCCATCTTTTTATTGTTTTAATAACTTTATTTCTCAAATTTTTTTGAGGCCCATTTTTCCAATCATCACCATGAATAACAAACTCTGGTTTTAACTTTTTTAGGATAATAGTATCATCCCATTCATTTTGTTTAACAATTTTTGAAACAAATTTAATATTCTTAATAATATTGTATCTTTGCTCAAAGTTAATTAGTGGAAATGGTCTATACTCACTAATTGCTTTATCTGTTAATAATCCTATGACTATATTTCCATATTTTTTTGCTTTTTTAATAATATTAATGTGACCGCTATGGACTATGTCAGCTGATAAAGATAGATAAATATTCTTATTAATTTTCATTTTTAATCAAAATTTTATATTTAAATTAATCTTATTAAACTAGTTTTTTATTAAATAAACAACATTTTAGGGTCAAAAATAAAATGTTTCACTTTTGACACAAAACCAACATAAGAATTTAATCAAATAATTAAGTATTGCTAAAGTTTCAAAAAATTATAAAAAATTTTTTTATAAGTTAAATTTATTTAATGAAAAACTTTAAAATAAGCATAATTACTGTTGTAAAAAACGATGTCCAAAATATAGAAAAAACAATCAAAAGTTTATTAAATCAAAGTTATAAAAATTTTGAACATATAATTATTGATGGTAAATCCACAGATGGAACATTATCGATTATAAAAAAATACAAAAATATTAAATTAGTATCAAAAAAAGACAAAAATCTATGGGAAGCAATGAATTCAGGTATAAAACATTCAAAAGGAGATATTATAGGAATTTTAAATTCAAACGATATTCTATATAAAAAAAGTTTAGAAATAGTGAACCTGTATTTCAATAAATTTAAAATTGATTTTTTGTTTGGGGCTGTAAAGAAAAATAGAATTTTTTATAAATTTGAACCGAAAAAAATTTTTTATAGATTTAATATATATCCATCTCATTCTATCGGTTTTTATATTAAATCTAATAAACAAAAACAACTTGGATACTATAACACAGATTATGATATTTGCTCTGATTATGATTTATTTTATAGAATGATAGTTCATAAAAAGATGAAAGGAATTAATACAAAAAAAAATGAAGTCCTAGGTAAATTTGATATGAATGGATTATCTTCTAGAATTTCTACTTTAAGGCTTTATCTTCAAGAAATGAAAATAAGGTTTAATAATGGTCAAAACTTTTTTTTATTATTTTTTTTGTTTTTTTTAAAAATTTTAAATAAATTAAGAAATAAATTCGTTTAAAATGAATAATACAATTTTTACAAAAATTAACTACTATCTAATTTGTTTATTACCCGCATTACTCTTAACGGGACCGCTTTTAAATAACTTAAATATTTCATTAATTTCAATATTTTTCATAATTGATTTAATAATTAAAAAAAAAATTAAAATTTTATTTAATAAAAATTTTTATTATTTATTAATAATTTATTTATACTTTGTTTTAAATTCAATATTCATATCTGAAAATTTGAGCAGTATAATTAAAGCTTTAGCTTTTATAAGATTTATTTTATTAGCATATGCATTAAATTTTTATTTGAGACAATTTCAAAAAAAAATATTAAAAATTTGGAAAATTATTTTTTTTATTGTGACCTTCGATATAATTTTTGAATATATATTTGGTTATAATATTTTAGGTTTTTCTGCTGGATACCCTGGAAGAATAGCAAGTTTTACAAACGATGAATTAATAATTGGAGGATTTTATTTTGGATTTATATTTTTAGTTTTAGGATCTATTAAATCTGATAATAAAAAATTATTAATAATTTTTTCCATTGTATTTTTTATAGTTGCATTCCTAATTGGAGAAAGATCTAATTTTATTAAAATTTTTTTAATGTATTTTTTATTTGTAGTTTTTTATTCAAATTTATCATCAATACTTAAGGCAACATTAGTTTTAATGATGTTTTTAAGTGTATTTTTAATAATTAGTAACTCTACCGTATTCAAGGGTAGGTATGTTCAACATATTTTTTTAGAAAAGTATTCGCAAAAAATTTATATACCCAAAACTAAGTTAGCACTATTGAAACATAACAAACATTTCGCCCACTATTACACGTCTTATTTAATTTTAAAAGATAATAAGATTTTTGGTAGTGGTTTTAGAACATTCAGATATGAAAGTTTCAAAGAAAAATATAAAATACATAAAAATCTGATAAATACAGGCTCTACTCACCCACATCAATTACATTTTGAATTATTATCAGATTTGGGAATTTTGGGATATTTTTTAGTTATTTTAAATTTTTTAAGAGTCTTACTTGATAAGAGAAAAAATGAATTTAATCATCTACAAACAGGTTCTAAATTATTTTTAATAGCATCATTAATACCAATATTACCTGGCGGAAGTTTTTTTTCGACTTTTAATGCCACAATATTTTGGCTTAATTATGCCTTTCTTATTTACAATAAAGAACATAAATGAGTAATTTATAAGACAAAGTTGATTTGATTTAAATAGTAGTATTATTTTGATGAAAAAAATTTTTTATTGGGGGCCATTTATTGATAAAGAAATAGCAACTGTTAAAGCAATTTATAATTCAGCTAATGGGTTAAAAAATTTTTTTAATATTCACGACGTAAAGATAGTAAATAGCATAGGGGAGTGGAATTTTAAAATAAGACCTGAAATAGAAAATTTGTTCTTAAATACAAATTTTAATTATGCAAAAAAATTACCAAAAAACGGATACTTTAAAAGTAGAGTATCTTTTATAATAATATTTTTTACATGCTTTTTTCAAATCAAAAACATTTTAAAAAAACATGAACCAGATTATTTTATAGCGCATTTATTGGTAAGTTTGCCAATGTTATTGTTTAAATTATTCAATTTCAAATCAAAGTTAATCATAAGAATTTCTGGAAAACCAAAATTGAATATTTTGAGAAAAATATTTTGGCAATTTACATCAAACAATGTTTATAAAATATTTTGTCCTACAGAAGAAACTAGAGATTTTCTTATTAGAAATAATATTTATAAAAAAGAAAAAGTATTTGTTTTAAGAGATCCAGTTTTAGATCTTGAAAATTTGAGGAACAAAAAGAATAAAAAGGATTTTCAAGAAAAATTTGAAAAAGAAAATATAATCTTAGCAGGAAGATTAACTAAACAAAAAAATTTTGATTTGATTATTGATGTATTTGAAAAAAACCAATATTTAAGAGAAAAATACAAAGTATTTATATTTGGCGATGGAGAACTTAAAAATAAACTTGCAAACAAAATAATAACAAAAAAATTAAACAATAAAATATTTTTGATGGGTCATGTAAAAAATATTTATAAATACATGAGAAATAGTAAACTTTTCATACTTACATCTCTATGGGAGGACCCTGGATTTGTTATTGTTGAAGCTGCATTTTGTAATCTTAGTATAATAGCAAGCGATTGCCAAAGTGGGCCATCTGAAATATTATCAAAAAATAAGTTAGGAGGATATTTATTTAAAAATAACGATGTCCATGATTTAAATAATAAGATTAATGAATTTTTTAATGAAAAAAATGAAATAATTTATCAACAAAAACTTTATAGTAAAAAAAGAATTAAAGAATTTACAATTTTTAATCATGTTAAAAAATTGATTAAAATCTTTGAAGAAAACTTAAATTGATGAAAAAAATTAAATGTGGATTGACAGGATATAAAGGTAATATTGGAAAAAACCTAATTAAAAATAAAAGTATAAAATTTTCTTACTTTAAAGGTGATATAAGAAAATTGAAAGATTTAACAAAATGGATAAATAAAAGTAATTTTAATTATTTGGTTCATTTAGCAGCAATTGTGCCAATAAAGGAGGTAAATAAAAATAAAAAAAAAGCCCTTAAAGTTAACACAATTGGAACTGAAAATCTGGTAAAAGCGATATTACAAAATGAAAATCAGATCAAATGGTTTTTCTTTGCTTCAACTTCCCATGTATATGCATCATCAAAAATTAAGCTTAGGGAAAATTCCAAAATTAAACCTATAAGTTATTATGGAACAACAAAATATTTAGCAGAAAAAAAACTTAATAAACTTAGAAAAAAAAATATTAAAATTTGTATTGGAAGAATATTTAGTACAGCTAACAGTAATCAAAGGAGAAATTACTTGGTACCAGATCTTAAATATAAAATTAAAAAATTTGATTTCTTAAATTTAGAAAACCTAAATCATTACAGAGATTTTATATCAATTAAAGATATATCAAAAATAATATCTTTTTTTTTAAGAAAACAATTTTCAGGAGTAGTAAATATATGTTCTGGAAAAAAAGTTAAGTTATCTAAAATTGCAAATATTATTGCAACGAAATATAAGAAAAAAATATTTATTAAACAGAATAAAAAATCAACTTGTTTGGTTGGAAATAATCAGTTATTAAAAAAAATATACCAAAAAAAGATAAATATATCTCTTAAGAAAATAATTTTTGAAAACTAATTTGAAAAATAAAAAAAATTTAATTTCAGTTATAATTACAAATTATAATAAATCTTATTTTCTAAAAAAATCATTAAACAAGACAATAAATCAATCTTTTAAAAATTTTGAAATTATAGTTTTTGACGATAAATCAACTGATAATTCTTCTAATATATTAAAAGAATATAAAAATATTAAAGTAATCTATAATAGAAAAAAAAAATTTAACACGCCTGCTTTGAATCAATTAAATGGAATTATAAAATGCCTCAAATTATCTAGAGGAAATATATTATGTTTAATGGATGCGGATGATTTTTTTGAAAAGAATAAACTAAAAGAAGTAAATAAATTTTTCACAAAAAATAAAAAAGCAAATTGTCTTTTTAATTTCCCAAAAATTATCGATAATAATTTTACACTAAAAAAAAGAAAAGTATTCAATACATGGCCAAGAATTTTTCCTACAAGCTGCATATCGGTGAGAAAAAAATTGTTTTTAGAATTTATCAAACTCAGCAAACCTATGAGTTTTAATTTTTTAGAAATTGATACAAGATTTTTACTGTATTCAGTATTTTTTAATAATGAATATAATTATATAAAAAAAAAAATTAACAGTTTATAATTATGATCCAAACGGTATTACGTCAAATATAAAGTTTTTTTCAAAACTTTGGTGGATACGAAGATTTCAGGCTTTTGAATATCTAAAATATATAAAAAAACAAAAAAACGAAAAATTTGTCTCTAATTTAGATTATTGTTTCACGACCTTGGTGAACAAAATTTTTTAAAAAACTCTATTAATTTTTAAAAATTGAAATTAGTTTGCTGCATATAAATTTAATTTCATTTTTAGTTGTTCCCAATCCTGATGGTAGATAAAATCCATATTTTGAAATTAATTCTGAATTCTTAAAATTTCCTTTTAATTTTATATTGTATTTTTTTATAATTCTTTGTTTATTCATTGGCCAAAAAAAAGATCTTGTATCTATTCCATAGTAAGATAATTTTTTTTTTATAGAATCTGCAGTAAAATTTTTATTTAAAATTAAAATTCCAACTACCCAATAGATATTTTCTATTTTTTTGAAGCTTGGACTCTGAATATAAAAATTTTTATTATCTTTAAGATATTTATAGTACAATTTCCCTATTGTTTTTTTTCTTTTAATTATTGAGTTTATTCTTTTTAATTGTGATACTCCGAGAGCAGCTTGCAAGTTAGTAAATCTATAATTCCAACCGATATCATCATGGTTATATCTATTAATTTTTCCAAAACACAAGTTTTTAAAACTCTCGACTTTTTTGTGAATTTTTTTATCGTTTGTGAGAATCATGCCTCCTTCACCTGTAGTAATATGTTTATTTGCATAAAAACTAAAAATACTTAAATCCCCATAAAAACCACATTTTTTCTTTTTATATTCATGTCCAATCATTTCAGCAGCATCTTCGATTAAAACAATTTTTTTTTTTAAACAAATCTTTTTTATTAAATCTATTTCTAAAGGGTATCCATAGATATGAGTTGCTATTATAGCCTTGGTTTTTTTTGTGATAGCCTTTTTTACTTTGTCAATATCCATATTCCAAGTTTTTAAATCACAATCTATTGCGATAGGCTTAGCACCAGATTTAATAACAGCCAGTAAATTAGAAATAATTGTAAAATTTGGAATAATTACTTCATCTTCACTTTTTAAATCTAAACATTTTAATGAAATTTCCAATGCAGCTGTACCACTAGAAACAGTTGAGGCGTATTTTTTTCCAATAAAATTACTTAATTTTTTTTCAAAGTTTTTTATTTCGGGTCCAGCAGAGGATATCCATCCACTTTTAACAGCATTTAAAATACTTTTTGAATCATTTTTTGTAATTATTGGTCTATTAACAGGAATCATATTATTTTTTTATCTTTATTTTTTTTGAGTCTATTGGATTAAATCTAATTTTATCCTGACTCTTACTGTAAGGACCTTGTTTAACTTCTATTATACTACAAGGTTCTAAAATTTTAAAACCACGTCCACCTTTAATTAAAATTAAAATGTCGTCCTTTTTTAAAATTTTACTAAATAAATATTTTTTTTTGTTTGAATAAATATCCAATCTTACCTTGCCTTTTTGAATAATAAGAACCTCAGAAGTATGATTAACCTTTCCTTTTTTTTTAATTTTTAAATGAGGTAAAATTACATGACCTTTTTTATGATTAAGGCTGCCAATTTGATGAGTTAGACTTGGCGGTGTTAAAAAATTAACCCCCTTTTTTTTTGAGTGTCTAATTATATAACCAAATACATACTTTTTATACCGAATTACATTAATCATTATTTTTTAAATATTTATTTTTTAATAATATAAATTAGAAAATGACTTATAATATTTTATTAATGAAGAATACAGAAAAATCTTACTCAATTATTCTCCCAACCTTCAATGAAGTGGGGCATATCAAAAAATTAATATTAGAAATATATGAAATTTTTGAATCAAAAAACTTATTATTTGAAATCATTATTGCAGATGATTATTCTACAGATGGGACGATTGATATAATTAAGGATTTAGAAAAAAGAAATAAAAACATATTCTCAATTATAAGAAAAAATAAAAAAAAAAGTTTAGTAAGCTCGATTAACGACGGAATTAATTTTTCAAAATATGAAAATATTATTTGGATGGATGCAGATTATTCTCACCCACCAATATATTTAAAAAATTTTACAGATGAAAATATTGAAAATTATGATGTAGTTGTATTTTCAAGATTTCTAAATAATAGTGAAAGATATTTTAAAAATAAAAAAATTAAACCAAAGATAATTGATAAACTAAGTATTTATTTAAATAAAATATGTAGATATTTTTTATTTAAAAGTTTTACAGATTATAGCAGTGGATATATTTGTATTAAAAAATCTGTTTTAAAAGATTATAAATTGAAAGGATATTATGGAGATTATTTCATTAGATTAATTGTTCACTGCTATAATAATAAAGCTAAAATTATTGAGTTACCTTATGTTGAGTTGGACAGACAAACAGGAGACTCAAAAACAACACAAAATAAATTAGATTTCATCATTAAATGTTCAAACTATCTTTATGCAATTTTAGAGAGCTTTATCAAAAAAAAATAAAAATCTAGTCTTTTTTAACAAGCGTATCGATTTTTTTTGCAGGGTTTCCTTCAACAATATCAAAGGCCTCTACATCTTTTTTCACAACACTGCCAGTACTAACAAAAGAATTATTTTTTAGTGTAACTCCTGGGCATAGAATAGAACTTGCACCTACAAAAACATTATCTTCTATAATAATTTTTTTTTTATAATTTTTAATAATATGATCTTTAATTGACATTGTAGGATCAAAATGATTAACCCAAGTTACTTTAAAAGAAATATTAACATTTTCACCTATATATATTAAGGATGGATCATAGTTATCCATATGATTAAATATCCCGATCCAGCATTTATTTATGTTTTTGAACTTAACCCCTGCAAATTTATAAAAATATTTGTTTATTGGTGGAGGAAGTAAATTACCTAAAAGAATTAGTATTTTAATCATTTAAATAATTTATATCATTTAAAAATTAAAAAAAGATTTATTATTTAAATAGAATATATAGTTGTTTAGTATGAATATTTCAAAAAAAATTTTTATATATTTTTTATTTGTCATTTCATTATTTATAGGATTTTATTTAAATGAAAATTCTAGCGGAGGTGCAAAAATTGATTATAATTTTTTAATTCCATATATAATTGGATTTAGTGAAAATTTTAAAGAAAGTTTAAATTTATTTTTAAACGAAAAAGCGACCTTAATACATTCTCCGGTTTTTTATATTTTTAATGGATACCTTTTAAAAATTACAAATAGCTTGTTGCTAATCAAATTTCTGAATATTTTTTTAAGTTGTTTAATTCCTTACATTATTTATGAGTGTTTGAAATTAAAATACAAAATAGATAATAAAACAATTTTCTTTTTATCTTTGGTCATCTTTCTATCACCATATTTTAGGACTTCAGCTATATGGCTATTAGGAGACAATTTGAGTTTACTATTTTTTTCACTTTCGATTTTTTATTATTTTAAAACAATTAATAGAAATAATAAAATTGATTATTTTCTATGTTTATTATTTTTAATATTATGTTGTTATATAAGATATTATTATTGTTTATTTGTTATTTTTTATCTTTTTCATTTTATGAAAAATACCAATAAGAATTTATTTTTACAATTAATCATATTTTGTTTTTTATTCTCATTACCAGCAATTATTTATTTATTATATATAATTGAAAATTTTAATTATTTTGAGTTATTATCCAACAAAGTTTCAATTAATTATTTTAATAATTTATTATTTATATTAACTATTCTTTTTTTTTATTTAATACCGTTTTTAATATTTTTTATAAAAGATATTTATTTTTATTATAAAGATAAAAAATTAATAATTTTTAGTATCATTTTATTTTTATTAAGTTCGTATTTTATCAATGGATTTTATGGCCAATTTAACTTAAATAATTCTTATGGCGGTGGGGTTTTTGATAAATTATTAAAAGTACTTAATATAAATATTTTAGCTGGGATTTATTTGATTTCATTTTTATCTATCGTTAGTTTTAACTTTTTATTTAAAAGTTCAAGATTTCAAAATTATTTCGTTATTATAATTTTAATTTTGTGCTTCCCGCTAGGTACAATTTATCAAAAATATTTTGATCCTTTATTTTTAATATTATTCTTTACTTTAATAGACACATCATTATTAAAGAAAATAATTTTAGCTGATGATAATAAAATATACTTTATTAAAAGTTATTTTTTAATTTTTTTAACGTTTTCAATAATTTATTATTTATAAATGAATATGGATTTAGTAAGTATAATCATACCTTATTATAAAAAAGAGTTATTTTTGGAAGAGACAATTAAATCAATATTAAATCAGTCTTATAAAAAATTTGAAATTATAATAATTAATGATGAAATATCAAAAGTTTCTAAAAATTTATTAAACAAAATTTGTAAATTAGATAAAAGAATATTTATTATTAATAATAAAAAAAACTTGGGTGCTGGATTATCACGAAATAAAGGAATTGCTAAATCGAGAGGAAAATACGTTGCGTTTTGTGATAGTGACGATTTATGGCACAAAAATAAACTTAAATTTCAAATATCAAATATGAAAAAACTAAATTTGAAAATAACATCTACAAATTATAATATAATTGATCAAAATAATAACATCTTAAGTTCTAGAAAAAGTAGAGAGTATTTTAATTTTTATAATTTACTAAATTCTTGCGACATAGGCTTATCAACAGTAGTAGTTAAAAAAACATTATTTAAAAATAAGAATTATAAATTTGCAAATCTTAAAACAAAAGAAGACTATGTATTGTGGTTAAAAATTACTAGAGATAAAATATCTATTAAAAATTTTGATAAAAATTATACAAGTTGGAGAAAAACTAACAATTCACTCTCTTCTTCTGTAATACAAAAATTATTAGATGGATATAGAGTATATAATATTTATATGAAATATAACTTTATACATTCATTTTTAAGATTAATGATTTTGTCTTTTAGCTATCTTAAAAAAAATTAAATGATCTTTTATTATTACTTATTAATAGTTTCTTTACTCATTTTAAGTTTAAACAAATATTGTCTTATTAAAAACCTATTAATCAGTGAAAGTGGTGATGTTCATCAAAAATTTGTCACAGCTTCAAAAGTACCATTAACAGGTGGGATTATTTTATATTTAGGTTTGATATATATTATTAAAGAGGACATTTATTTATTTTCTGTGCTTACTATGTTGTTTGTGTTAGGTTTATTTGCTGACTTAAAAATAATTAGATCTGCGAAGGTAAGGCTAATTTTTCAAATTTTAATTATTTTTTTTATTGTTTTTTTATCAGACTTAAGAATTAATGATGTAAGAATTGATGTAATTAATCATTTTTTAAACATAGATTATATTAATTACATATTTGTCATTTTTTGTATTTTAATTACCATTAATGGTTCTAATTTTATAGACGGTCTAAATACCCTTAATATAGGATATTTTTTATCAGTATTCCTAACAATTTTTTATTTAGAATATTCTGGAAAAATTGAAATAGGTAATTTCCCATTAAAATACTTTTTAGTTATTTTGTTAGTACTTTATCTACTAAACTTATTCAATTTTTTGTACCTAGGTGACTCAGGATCATACCTTCAAGGTTTTATTAGCTCAGTTTTATTAATAAAGATTTATTCTTTAAATAGTTTTATATCACCGTATTTTATTGTGCTCTTACTATGGTATCCATGTTTTGAAAATTTATTTTCTATTATTAGAAAAAAAAAATTAAATTTATCCTCAATGAAGCCAGACACTAATCATTTACATCAATTAATTTTTTATTTTCTTAAAAAGAAATTGAGATTAAATAAATTAATTATAAACGTGATTTCTGCAAATTTAATTAATATTTATAATTTAGTGATTTTTTACGTATCTATTACTTATTTAGACTATACAAAACTTATGATAATTTTTATATTATTAAGTACATGCTTATATACATTCGTTTATTTTAGGCTATTTTCGTATAAGCATAAAAAAATATGAAAAAAAAAATCGCATTAATTTTTGGTATAACAGGTCAAGATGGTTCTTACTTAGCTGAACTTTTAATTAAAAAAGGCTATAAAGTCCATGGCGTTAAAAGAAGATCATCTTCATTTAATACAGGAAGAATTGATCATATTTATCAAGACCCATTTGAAAAGCGACGAAATTTTTTTCTTCATCATGGAGATGTTACCGATGCAATATCTGTTTCAACACTGATTAAAAATATTAAACCAACAGAGATATATAATCTTGCAGCACAATCTCATGTTGCAGTTTCATTTGAGGTACCAGAATACACAGCAAATGCAGATGCTATCGGAGCATTAAGAATACTTGAAGCTATTAAATTTCATGGCTATGAAAAAATTACAAAATTTTATCAAGCTGGTACCTCAGAAATGTTTGGAAGAGTTCGCGAAACACCACAAACTGAAAAAACACCCTTTTACCCTAGAAGTCCATATGGAGTTGCAAAAGTATATGCTCATTGGATAACAGTTAATTATAGAGAAGCATATAATATTTTTGCTTGTAATGGAATTTTATTCAATCATGAAAGTCCAGTTAGAGGAGAAACTTTTGTTACAAGAAAAATTGTAATTGGGCTTTGTAAAATAAAATTAAAAAAACAAAAAACATTATATCTAGGAAACTTAAATGCCAAAAGAGATTGGGGACATGCACGTGATTATGTAGAGGCAATGTGGAAAATGCTTCAAAAAAAGACCCCGTCTGATTATGTAATAGCAACAGGAAAACAATACTCAGTGAAAGAATTTGTTAATTTAGTTTTGAAAGAACTAAATTTTAAATTTGTATGGAGAGGAAAAGGTATAAATGAAAAATGTTTTGATGATAAAGGAAATTGTATAGTTGGATGTTCTAAAGAATACTACAGACCCCTTGAAGTTGATACATTATTAGGAAATTCATTAAAAGCAAAAAAAGAACTTAATTGGAAACCTAAAACATCCATTAAAAATTTAGTAAAAGAAATGGTAAATTTTGATTTAAACAAAATAACTAATGATCAATCTTAGATCTAAAATATTTGTTGCAGGTCACAATGGATTAGTTGGAAGTGCAATAGTAAGAAAATTAAAAAAAAAAGGTTATAAAAATATTTTAGTTATACCAAGACATAGGTTGGATTTAACAGATCAAAACAAAGTTCTTAAGTATCTAAAGAAGAATAAACCTGATTTTATTTTTATTGCAGCTGCTAAGGTAGGGGGTATTTTGGCAAATAATAGATTTAAGGCAGATTTCATTTATAGTAATTTATCAATTCAAACAAATTTAATTTATGGTGCTTTTAAAAGTGGTATTAAAAATTTATTATTTTTAGGCTCCAGCTGTGTATATCCAAAAAAATGTAAGCAACCAATTAAAGAAAGCTATTTATTAAACAGTAATTTAGAAAAAACTAATGAACCTTATGCAATAGCAAAAATTGCAGGAATTAAATTATGTGAAAGTTATAATTTTCAATATAATACAAATTTTAAATGCTTAATGCCTACTAATACTTTTGGTCCTAATGATAACTATGATGCTTTAAATTCACATTTTTTCCCCTCTTTGATAAAGAAGATTCACTTAAGTAAAAATAAAAAAAAAAAACAAATAACACTTTGGGGAGATGGAACACCTAAAAGAGAGGTGATTTATGTAGACGATATAGCAGACGCTTGTGTTTATTTTATGAAAAAAAAAATAAAACATACAGTGATTAATATTGGAACTGGTAAAGATTATTCTATTAAAGAATATGCAAAAATTATAACCTCTAGAATATGTCCGGGGGTAAGATTGAAAATTAAATTTGATAAAACTAAACCCAATGGTACCCCAAGAAAAGTATTAGACGTGTCCCTAGCTAAAAGATATGGATGGAAAGCAAAAATAGATTTGAAAAAAGCAATAGATAAAACATATTTAGATTATTTAAGTAAAATTTGATAAATTTTTATGACCTTAAGTCTTTACAATTATTAACATCTTAAGTATAAGCTTTTGCCGGTGATTATGGCGAAGGTGTTACACCCGATTCCATTCCGAACTCGGAAGTTAAGCCCTTCTGCGCCAATGGTACTTAGTCTTAAGACTTGGAAGAGTAGGTCGTTGCCGGCATTAAAATATTATGAAAGTTAAAAGCTCATTAAAATCTATTAAAAAAAGAGACTTAAACTCTAAACTTGTGAGAAGAAGGGGTAGAGTTTACATTATAAATAAAACTAATCCTAAATTTAAAGCAAGACAGAAGTAATTTTTATGGATAACGAAAACCATAAAAATACCTGGAATAATTTTACGAAGTTTGTTCTGTGGGGAACTGTCGCTATTATATCTGTTTTAGTTTTAATGGCGTTATTCTTATTATAAGTATTCCCTATGAAAATCGGATCTGTTTTAGAAAATCAAAATTTTGAAAAAAGAATCGCTGTTACCCCAGATGTTGTTAAGAAATATTTATCTTTAGGATTTGAAATATGCCTAAGTGAAAATTATGGATCACATCTTGGAATAAAAGATAAAGAATATTTAGAGTTAGGTGTAAAAATTTTAGGGGATGAAAAAGAAATATTAAATAAATCAGATATAATTGTTCAACTAGGAATGTTGTCTGAAGAAAAAAGTTCTTTAATTAAAGAAAATCAAATATTAATTGGAATTTTAGATCCTTATAATAATAATGATAAATTAAAAAATTTAGCAAAAAAAAAATTAATCTTTTTTCATTAGAATTACTTCCAAGAATAACAAGAGCTCAATCTATGGATATATTATCTTCCCAAGCAAATTTAGCTGGTTATAAAGCTGTAATAGAGTCTTTTGCAAATTTTGAGAAGGCAATCCCTATGATGATGACTGCAGCTGGAACCATTCCTGCTGCTAAAGTTTTAGTTGTTGGAGCAGGTGTTGCAGGACTTCAGGCAATTGCGACTGCAAAAAGAATGGGTGCAATAGTTTTTGCTACAGACGTGAGGATGGCTTCAAAAGAACAAGTTGAAAGCTTAGGTGGAAAATTCCTTACGGTAGAAGGTTCAGAAAATCTTGAAACTGAAGGTGGGTATGCAAAAGAAGCTTCAGATGATTTTAAAAAAAAACAAGAGGAACTGTTATCTGAAACTTTAAAAAAAATTGATATTGTAATTTGTACAGCCTTAATCCCTGGAAAAAAAGCTCCATTAATTATTAAAGATAGCATGATTAATAATATGCAGTCTGGTTCTGTAATTTATGATTTAGCTGCGATACAAGGTGGAAATACAGCTTTTACGGAAGCAGATAAAATTATTGAAAAAAGTGGAGTAAAAATAATGGGTGAAAGCAATATTTTAAACAAATTACCTATTTCTGCTTCTAGTTTGTATGCTAAAAATATGTTTAATTTTGTTGATAATTTATTCGATAAAAAAAATAAAAAAATCAATATTAATTTAGAAGACGAAATAATAGAAAAAACATTAATTAAATAAAAGTATGGAAATAGATCCTTTAATATTTAGATTAAGTATATTTATCCTTGCTATATTTGTAGGATACTATGTAGTTTGGAGTGTTACTCCATCTTTACATACACCATTAATGTCAGTTACTAATGCAATTTCGTCAGTAATAATTGTTGGTGCTATAATTGCAGGATTATCTGGAAATTCAGAGAGCATATTTAATACCTCAAGCATATTTGGATTTTTAGCTATAGCATTAGCAGCAATTAATATTTTTGGTGGATTTCTTGTAACTCAAAGAATGCTCGCAATGTATAAAAAAAAGAAAAAGGATAAAAAATGATATCTGCAAATTTGTCAGCAATCTTTTATTTAGTTTCAGGTGTACTTTTCATTCTAGCCCTAAGAGGACTATCTTCTCCTGAAACATCAAGACAGGGTAATTTTTTTGGAATTTTAGGAATGGTAATTGCTATTACAGTAACATTCTTATCAACAGGTAATTTTTCGAGCGGATTTATTTTTGTATTAATATTTATTTTAGTAGGAGGCTCAATAGGTGCCTTCATAGCTTATAAAATACCAATGACAGCTATGCCGGAATTAGTTGCAGGATTTCATAGTTTAGTTGGACTTGCAGCAGTTTTTGTTGCAATTTCTGCTTTCTTAAATCCTGAGGCATTTAATCTAGGAACATTAGGAAACATTAAACTAGGAAGTTTGATTGAAATGTCTATTGGAGCCGCAGTTGGAGCTATAACATTTTCAGGCTCAATTATCGCTTTTTTAAAACTTCAAGGAATAATGTCTGGTTCTCCAATTACATTTAAAGGCCAACATCCTTTGAATGCATTCATTTTAATTTCAATAATCATTTTAATTTATTTATTATGTTCAACACAATCACCTAATTTTTTTTGGATATTATTAGCTGTTTCATTTTTAATTGGTTTTCTTTTAATTATTCCAATTGGTGGAGCAGATATGCCTGTGGTAATTTCTATGCTTAATTCTTATTCAGGTTGGGCAGCAGCTGGAATAGGATTTACTCTAGAAAATACTGCTTTAATTATAACAGGAGCTCTTGTTGGTTCATCAGGTGCAATTTTATCATATATTATGTGTAAAGGAATGAATCGTTCATTTTTTAATGTGATCCTTGGAGGTTTTGG
>MDTG01309930.1_pt1 | contig 33030 bp, 32 predicted proteins | sample 811421 | NCBI WGS metagenome assembly MDTG01 (sample SAMN05326645, study PRJNA326480) | marine metagenome | isolation source: seawater | place: Pacific Ocean: South East | collected 2011
ATAGATAAAGATATAAATATGGGTCACTTAAAAGGTTGCTTAAATTATTTTATAAAAGAATTTTTTGAAGTAGAAAAAATTAAAATGAGATTTAGACCAAGTCACTTTCCTTTTACAGAGCCATCAGCAGAAGTAGATATTGGATATAAAATTGTAAATAATAAAATTGTAATAGGAGAAGGAGATAAATGGTTAGAAATACTTGGGTGTGGAATGGTACATCCAAATGTTCTCAAAAATTCAAAAGTTGATCCAAATAAATATCAAGGTTTTGCATTTGGAATAGGAATAGATAGGTTAGCAATGCTAAAGTACGGAATTAATGATTTAAGATCTTTTTTTGAGTGTGATTATAGGTGGTTAAATTATTATGGTTTTGATCCTTTAGATGTTCCAACAAATTATCGAGGTTTAAGCAAATGAAGTTTACAAAAAATTGGCTTCAAGATCACTTAAAAACAAAAAAAACTGAGGCACAAATTATTGAAAAATTAAACAATACAGGTTTAGAAGTTGAAAAAGTTGAACCTGTTAAAAATGAGTTAAGTGATTTTATTATTGCAAAAATAGTAAAAACAACAAAACACCCAAATGCAGATCGATTGAAGTTGTGCCAAGTTGATATTGGAAAAAAAGAATTAGTTAAAGTTGTTTGTGGTGGACCTAACGCCAAAGATAATTTGTTAACTATTTATGCCCCACCGGGATCTGTAATTCCAAAAAATAATTTAAAACTTCAAGTTTCAAAAATAAGAGGAGAAACATCCTTCGGTATGCTTTGTTCTGAGTCTGAGCTAAATTTGTCAAATGAAAGTGATGGAATTATTGAATTAAATCAAAACTATAAATCAAAAATAGGTAAAAGTTATTTTAACAATAGTTCAGAAAATGTTATCGAATTATCAATAACTCCTAATAGACCAGATTGTTTGGGAATTAGAGGCATAGCGAGAGATCTTTCTGCAAGTGGTTTTGGGAAATTAATTGATAAAGATAATATTAAAGTTAAAAAATCAACCAAGCATACTTTAAAGGTAAAAATAGAGAAAAATAAAAATCAATCTTGCACGATATTTGGGAGTTGTTTAATTAAAAATATTAAAAATCAAGAGAGTCCTGAGTGGTTAAAAAAAAGAATTTTATCTTTAGGTTTAAGACCAATTTCAGCAGTAGTTGATATAACAAACTATGTGATGTTTGATTTAAATAGGCCGCTCCATGCATATGATGTAGATAAAGTAAATAAGGAAATTATTGTTAGAAATTCTAAAAAAGGTGAAAATTTTAAAGCTTTAGATAATAAAAATTATAATTTAGATGATGGTATGTGTGTTATTTCAGACCATCAAGGAGTATTAGGATTGGGAGGAATTATAGGTGGCATAAGATCTGGAACAGAATTAAATACAAAAAATATTTTATTAGAGTCAGCTTATTTTGACCCAGAGATAACAAGAAACACAGCAAAAAAATTGGATTTAAATAGTGACGCAAAATTTAGATTTGAAAGAGGAATTGATCCAAATTCTATTTCCATGGGACTTGAAAAAGCCTCTCAAATGATAACAAAAATCTGTGGAGGTGAAGTTTCAAAAATAGATATTCAATCTACAAAAAAAATAGAAATTAAAAAGATTATATTTGATCCAATTCTTGCATCTAAAACAATCGGTATACAAATTAAAAATACTGAAATAACTAAAATTTTGGAAGATTTAGGATTTACAACTAAAAGAAAAGGAAAAAAATTAATTGTAGAAATTCCAAGTTGGAGACCTGATATATATGGTCAAATAGATTTAGTGGAAGAGATTATAAGAATTAAAGGATTTGATAAAATTAAATCAGTTGAACCTGAAAAAAAAAGATTAAAACCAACATTAAATACTTTTCAAAGACATTTTCATTTAGCCCAGAGGTCTGTTGCTTCAAAGGGGTACCTCGAAACAATCACTTGGTCATTTACAGATGAAAAAATAAATAAAATTTTTTTAGAAGATCATCAAGAGGTAAAGATAATTAATCCAATAAGTTCGGATTTAAGCGTATTAAGAAGTTCTCTATATCCAAATTTAATTCATTATTTAAAAAAAAATATTGATAGAGGTTTTGAAAGCCAATCATTATTTGAAATTGGTCCCTCGTTTATTGGTAATAAACCTGGCCAACAAATATTAGTTATTTGTGGCATTAGAATAGAGCATCAATTAGATATTTTTGATATTAAAAAAGATGTTGTACAAACTTTAGTTGAGCTGGGCATAGATAAAAATGATACTAAAATTGATACTAAGTCAGCAAGCTACTATCATCCAGGCAGATCTGGTTCTATAATAACAAAAGATAGTGGAAAATTACTAGCTTATTTTGGAGAAATTCATCCAAAAATAATTGAAAACACATATGGATTTGAAATTTTTCTAGAAAATCTAGTTAAATACAAAACTCAAAACAAAAAAAATAAACCAACAATAACATTCTCAGATTACCAAAAATCAGAAAGAGATTTTGCTTTTGTTGTTCAAAAGGATTTTAAGGCACAAGATTTAATAGACATTATTTCTAAAGTAGATAATTCGCTAATCAAAAGTGTCAAAATTTTTGATGTTTATCAAGGAGAAAATATATCTTCAGATAAAAAATCAATAGCTTTTAAAGTAACTATTCAGTCGGATTTTAAAACGTTGAATGAAAAAGATCTAAATGAAATTTCACAAAAAATTATTTCTAATGTCGAAGAGAAAGCTAGTGCAAAATTAAGATCATAATGAGCGAAATCGATAATATTAGAAATTTTGCGATTATTGCACATATAGATCACGGAAAATCTACCATAGCTGATAGAATAATCCATAAATGTGGCGGTCTATCAGAAAGAGAAATGAAAGCCCAAGTTCTTGACTCAATGGATATTGAGCGTGAAAGAGGCATAACAATAAAAGCTCAAACAGTAAAATTAAATTATAAATCTAAAAATGGAAAAAATTATATTTTAAATATTATTGATACTCCTGGACATGTAGATTTTAGTTATGAGGTAAGTAGATCTTTATATGCATGTGAAGGATCTATATTAATTGTAGATAGTACCCAGGGAGTTGAAGCGCAAACATTAGCTAATGTTTATCAAGCTTTAGATATCAATCATGAAATAGTTACTGTTTTAAATAAAATTGATTTACCAGCATCAGATATAGAAAGAACAAAACAACAAATCGAAGATGTAATTGGGATTGATACTTCCAATGCAGTTTCCTGTTCAGGTAAAACTGGAATAGGCATAGATGAAATTTTAGAAAAAATTATAGAAAATTTGCCTGCACCAAAAGGCAATCAAGATGAAAAATTGAAATGTTTATTAGTAGATAGTTGGTATGACTCATATCTCGGAGTAGTTATTTTAGTTAGAGTAATTGATGGAAAAATAAAAAGGAACATGAAAATTAAAATGATGTCAACTAATCAAGAATATATTATTGAAAAAGTTGGTGTTTTTACTCCTAAGCCAAAAGATATTGATGAACTTCATTCAGGAGAAATAGGATTTATTATTACTGGAATAAAAAGTTTATCTGAAACTAAAGTGGGAGATACTATATGTGAAGCAGATAGAGTCCTTAACAAAGCTTTGCCAGGATTTAAACCAAGTAAACCAGTCGTATTTTGTGGCTTATTTCCAGTAGATAGTTCAGAGTATCAAAAACTAAAAGATGGTCTTGGTAAACTTCAATTAAATGATGCAAGTTTCTCATATGAAGCAGAGTCATCATCTGCTTTGGGTCTTGGTTTTAGATGTGGTTTTCTTGGTCTTTTACACTTAGAAATTATTACTGAAAGATTAGAAAGAGAATTTGATATAAACTTAATTACCACAACACCAGGTGTAGTTTATAAAATTCATTTAAATAAAGGTGAAACTTTAGATTTACAAAATCCTACAAATTTACCAGACCCAACCTTTATAAAATATATAGAAGAACCTTGGATTAAGGCAACAATAATTACACCAGATCAATATCTTGGATCAATAATTAAATTATGCCAAAATAAAAGGGGAGTCCAAACCAATTTAAATTATTCTGGCAATAGAGCAATTTTAAATTATGAAATTCCATTAAATGAGATAGTTTTTGATTTTAATGATAGATTAAAATCAATGACAAGCGGATATGCTAGTTTCGATTATGAAATTATAGGTCATAGAGAAGGTAATTTAGTTAAATTAGGAATTTTAGTTAATTCAGAACAAGTCGATGCACTTTCAATGATGGTTCACAAAGATTTTGCACAATCTATTGGTAGAGAAGTATGTGAAAAATTAAAAGATTTAATACCGAGACATAATTTTATGATACCGATCCAGGCTGCAATTGGAGGGAAAATTATAGCGAGAGAAACAATTAAAGGTTTCAAGAAAGATGTACTAACAAAAATCCACGGTGGTGGCGCAAGAGATAGGAAAAGAAAACTTCTCGATAAACAAAAAAAGGGTAAGGTCAGATCTAAACAATTTGGAAAAGTTGAAATTCCTCAAGAGGCATTTATAGGAGTATTAAAAATAAATAACAATGAATAAGCTAATTGATTGTATTACTTTTTTTAATGAAAACATGATGTTTGATTTAAGATATAATATACTTAAAAATCATATTGATTTCTTTGTTATTTGTGAATCTAGATACGATCATAAAGGAAACGAAAAAAAATTGAATTTTAATTTAAATAAAAATTTTGATAAATCAAAAATTAAATATATAACTTTAGATAATCCATTTCCAAACAATACGAATGAATGGCAAAAGCAAGCAGTTCAAAGAGAACACATAATTAAAAATTTAGATTTTGCAAATAAGGAAGATTATATATTTTTTTCAGATCCAGATGAAATACCAAATCCTAAGAGTTTAAAAAATTTCAATTTAAAAAAAAAATATGGGATTTTTATGCATAAATCTTTTTGTTATAAATTTAATATTTATAATCCATATGAAAGCCCCTGGGAAGGTACAAGAGTGTGCAAAAAAAAATTTTTAAAATCAATAGACTATATGAGACAAAAAGTTAAAAAAAAAAATTTAAAATATTCATTTTTTAGATTTGATAAAGAAAAAAATATTCAAATTTTTGAAAACTCTGGTTGGCATTTTAATAATATTTTAGATCCTAAAAATATTTCTATAAAGTTAAAAACTTTTGCCCATAATGAATTTGCTGCAGACAGCTATTCTTCTCCTTCAATAATCGAAGATAAAATAACAAAAAAAATAGATTTATTTGGAAGAGGTCATCAGTACGAATTAATTAATATTGATGATAGTTTTCCTGATTACTTGATAAAGAATATAAATAATTTTAAGGATTTTATTGAAACTAAATAATCTTATCAATTATGTTTTTTAACTCATCTATGTTAAATTTAATGTCACCATGAATATTATTATTTTCTAATTTTGGTGTTTTTATTCTTAAATAATTAAGATTTAAAATCTCACTTAATCTGTTGCATTTTTTACTTGGATGAGTATCAGGTATAATTTCAATTATATTAGTTTTGGGTTTACAAAATACAATATTGGTATGCGCTGCTCCATGAGGTCCAATTATAATTTTTGCATTATTAAATAAATAAATTTGTTGAAAAAAATCTAGCTGTCCTACTTTGTATGACTCAAATCCTTTTAATTTAAGAAAATTAATTATTTCATCATTATTTTGAAGCTTACAGTGATTAAATTTTGATTCTGACCTATCTATGAATACTTTATCACTACAATTAAATTTTACATGCATATTTAAAAATTTTTCTCTTAACCATTTTACAATCCAAGAAGGAACATTAAAAACTTCATTCTGCATAGTTCCTTTGAAATACCAGGGATGATCAACTGCTATAATTTTATCACCTTTAATATGTCTAATTTTTTGACTATCTATAAGTCTATTGCTTTCAATTTTAAAAGTTTTAAATATTTTTTTTTGCCATTCATATGTTCCTGGTACATAAAAATAATCAATCTCATCCAAAGAATTTTTTTGTTGATATAATTTTAATCGAGCGATTACATCAAATAAAAAGTGGAAATAATTATTTCCACTTGCACCTTGAACTAGAGAAAAAATGGTTCCATTGATGTTTTTTTTTAATCTGGGCGTCCCTATATTTAATGCATTGTTAAAACTTGATGATTTAAGCTCTCCATCAATTTGTTGAAAGGATACATTTGGTACTAAATAATTATTTTTAATTATAGCAACATTTTGAATTGTATCCGTATATATTCTACCGTTAGGAATATTATAAATTTTATATTCTTTTTCAGGAAAAACATCAGACTTAATATTTTCTACTACTACACTTTTAACATTTATTTTATCAAAATTGTTAATTTCTCTTATTTTCCCGTAGCACAACTTAAATAGTTTATAAAAAATAGTTTTGAATAAACTTTGGAAAATTTTTTTTATTTTCATTTTTTTTTATATGTATTAGCATATCTTAATTTAATGAAAAAATATATAAACTGGGGAATTATAGGACTTGGAAATGCAGCTAGAGCTTTTTCATCTGGATTTCAAAATTCTTTTAATTCTAAATTATTTGCAGTAGCTAGTAAAAGTACTGAAAAAAGAATTTTCTTCAAAAAAAAATTTAATTTAGAGAATGAATATGTTTTCACAAATTATGAAGACCTTATTAAAAGCAAAGACGTTGATATTGTTTATATTGCCTTACCACATTCTATGCATAAAGAATGGTGTATAAAATCTGCTATTTTAAAAAAACATATTTTAGTAGAAAAGCCTGCAACTTTAAAACTTTCAGATATAGAAGAAATTATAAATGCAGTAAAGTTAAATAATGTTTTTTTTGCTGAAGGACTAACTTTTAGGTATCACCCTTTTTTCTTACAAATCTTATCAACTATAAAAAAGATCCATCCAAATAAAATTAAACATATCAGTGCTTCTTTTGGAAATGATGCTATTGGTGGAAAGAAAATATTTGGCTTAAGGTTAAAAAGACCAAACAAAAATAAAAGACTTTTTAATCCTGATTTAGGTGGAGGAGCTATATGGGATGCTGGTTGCTATCCTACTTCTTTAGTGAGAGAATTAATTTCAGTAATAAATAAAAACAATTTAAATATTAATCCATTAATTATAGATGTTAAAAAAAAATATGGATCAACTGGGGTTGATGAATACTCATACATAAAGTTAAAATTTCATGATATTACCGCAGACATAGAAGTATCTATAAATAAAAAACTTGATAATAAAATAAAAATAAAAACGTTAGATGGAGAAATAATAATTAATGAACCTTGGTTTCCCTCAACTAGGTCTTATATACAAATAATTAATAATAAAAAAAGTGAATTGATAAATTGTGAGAATATAATTAATTCGTACCAAAGTGAAATTGAAACTATTTCTAGTTTTTTAATTAATAATAAAAAGGAACTTTCTTATCCACTACCTAATTTTAAAGAGACAATTGATAACGTAAGTATTTTAGAAAAGTGGAAAAATTATTCTTAGTTATTAAAAAAATTTAACTTTGAAATCAACCTTGAGAATCTTTTATTTCTTTTTGCGTACTTTTCTCTTTTATTATCTATATTAATATATTTTTTATAATTTTCTTCTTTTTCAGGACTATCTATAGAAGAACAATGTATATCCCTCCAGCCAATTTTTTTGTAATTCATAAATTCAATAAAATTATTTTTGTCAATCCAATCTCCATAAATATCATTTCCAAAAGGCCCGGCTGAGTTTTTGGAGAAAGAATGATTTATTTTATTTTTAGCAGTATTTATTTCAGTTTTTTTATATAAATATTCAACATTATTGCCTTCCACTAACTTAAATGCTTTATATTTTCCGATTAATAAAAATGAGTCTAGAATTTCAGTACTTGTTGCTTCTGCTGAAATATAATTTGGTATAATTTTGTTAGATAAAATTCTTTTTAAAATTACATTATCGTACTGCTCTAAATCAATTTTAATGTAATAAGGCTCACCATAAGATTTAATAATTGTAATAACATCTTTACTTTCTAATTCTGTCACAATGAAGTTTTCTATATTTTTATCATTGGGTTTTGGGTATTGACCGAGCAAATAATCTTCTTTGTGGATATAAAACTTTTCTTTTTTATTGTTATTTTCTGACAAAATACAAGTTTCTAAAATTATTTTTCCTTCATCTATTTCTTTTGCAAATTTTGTTTTTATATAGTTACAGTTTTCAGTATTTGCCTCAACTGCAATAATTAAATCTGATTTTAATAAATAATAAGGAAAATTTTCACCTCGACATGCACCAAAATCGTAAATTATTTTTTTCATAGAAAAAATAAAAATAAAATGTATTCTTTCATCTTTAAATACTTATAAATTTAAATTTAAGACATGTCTATTAACAATGATTTAATAAAATTTTTTCACGAAAGTGAATATTATACCCTTAAATATAAGAATTATTTTCCAATCTATGAGAAATTATTTTCTAAATTCAGAGGAAAAAAAATTACATTTGTTGAAATAGGAGTTTTGTCCGGTGGATCATTATTTATGTGGAGAAATTATTTTGGTGATCAGGCAAGAATTATAGGTGTTGAACTCAATCCTGAGGCAAAAAGATTTGAAAAATATGGATTTGAAATATTTATTGGCAATCAGGGTGATGAAAAATTTTGGAATAATTTTTTTGATAAAGTTGGTGATGTAGATATTATTTTAGATGATGGTGGGCATACCAACTTTCAACAAATAGTAACGACTTGTTGTTGCATTTCGCATATAAAGGATGAAGGTCTGTTAGCTGTAGAAGATGTTTTTCATAGTTACGGAGTCAGCTATGGATCAAAAGGTTTTTTTAATCCATCTAAGTTTTCATTTATTAATTTTTGTAAAAAGACTATAGATGATATAAATTATAGATTTCCTGGATCAAAAAAGTTTAGATTTTCATTAAATGAATATATTTATTCTGCCGAATTTTTTGAGTCTTTTGTAGCGTTCCATGTAAATAGGAAGATGTGTGAAATCAAAAATGAAGTATTGAGAAACAAGGGTCATGATATAAAGGTAGAGGATTTAACTCACCAACAAAGAGATAGTATTCCAGGAAGTAATCAGTTTGTGATAAAATTTAAAAAAATTCATAAATCTTTTAGAGGAAATTTTAAATATTTAGTTTTTAAAATAAATGAATATATCTCTAAGAAATTTTTCAAATAAAAAATTTATATAATTTATTTGGGAGAGATGGCCGAGTGGCTTAAGGCGCACGCTTGGAGAGCGTGTATAGGGTTTACTCTATCGTGGGTTCGAATCCCACTCTCTCCGCCAAAAATAATCAATTTTCTATTAATTTTTAAAAAATAGAAAAAATATTTTTTATTCTTTAAATTGTTATTATGTAGCAACCTTTATTTAACCTAATAGTCTATGCGAATTTTATATTTTGTAAAAAAATGATATAATTATTTTTTTCCAAAAAAAAATAAAATGATAAAATACACAAAAAATAAGGATTATCAGGCAGACTCTATAAAAGTTCTAAAAGGTCTTGATGCAGTTAGAAAAAGACCTGGAATGTACATCGGTGATACCGATGATGGCACTGGATTACATCATATGGTTTATGAAGTTGTAGACAATTCCATTGATGAGGCGCTGGCAGGTCATTGTAAAAATATCCAAGTTGATATTAATTCAAATGGTACAATTACTGTAAAAGATGATGGTAGAGGAATACCAACTGATATTCACAAAGGAGAAAAAAAATCTGCTGCTGAAGTAATAATGACTCAACTGCATGCAGGTGGAAAGTTTGATCACGATTCATACAAAGTATCTGGAGGTTTACATGGTGTAGGAGTTTCTGTAGTAAATGCTTTATCAGAAAAATTAGAACTTATAATTGAAAGAGATGGAAAAAAGTATTTTGTTGAATTTGAAAACGGTAATGCAATTAGACCTTTAAAAGCTATAGGTAAGTCAAATAATACAGGAACGCAAATAAATTTCTTACCCTCGAAAGAAATATTCTCTACAACCAAATTTAACTTTAATACAATTCAAAAAAGAATGAGGGAGCTGGCTTTTTTAAATAAAGGTATAAAAATAAAAATTAATGACTTAACACAGAAGAAAACTAAAAATGTAGAATTTAAATTTGAGGGTGGCATATTAGAATTTGTTGAATTTTTAGATGAAAAAAGAGAAAAATTAAAAAATAGAAATGATAATGATTTATTTAAAAAACCAATATTTATTGAAGGATCAAAAAATAGTATTGAAATGGAGTGTTCTTTAAAATGGAATTTAGGTTACTCAGAAGATATTTATTCATATACAAATAATATATTTCAAAAAGATGGAGGAACACATCTTCTAGGTTTTAGAAGTGCTTTAACAAGAGTAATAAATAAATACTCGAATGAACAAAATTTACTTAAGAAAAATAAATTATCAATTTCAGGAGATGATATCAAAGAGGGATTAACTTGTGTTCTATCAATAAAAATGCCCGATCCAAAGTTTTCTTCGCAGACAAAAGATAAACTAGTATCATCAGAAGTAAGAAATATAGTAGAAACTATGACAAATGAAAAATTGTCTGTTTGGTTTGATCAAAACCCTGCAATAGTAAAAATTTTACTAACTAAGATTGTCCAAGCAGCCCTTGCTAGAGATGTTGCAAAAAAAGCTAGAGAGAATGTAAGAAGAAAAGGATCTTTAGAGCTTACGGGACTGCCTGGAAAATTAGCTGATTGTCAAATTTCTAAACAAGAAGGAACAGAATTATTTATAGTCGAAGGAGACTCAGCAGGAGGTTCAGCAAAACAAGGAAGAAATAGAGAATTTCAAGCAGTTTTACCATTAAGGGGAAAAATTTTAAATACTTATACTAGTTCGAATGGTAGTAAAAAAAATTCTAACGGAAATCTAAACGAAATTAGAACTAAAACATTATCAAAACTCATTTCATCAAACGAAATTGTAACGTTAATCAATGCTTTAGGCTTAGATCCCAAGAATGAAGAATTTGATTTAAAAGATTTAAGATATGGAAAAATTATAATTATGACAGATGCTGATGTGGACGGCTCACATATCAGAGCTTTATTGTTAACTTTTTTTAATAATAAACCATTTAATAAATTAATTGAAAATGGCCATGTTTATCTTGCCCAACCTCCATTGTATAAAATTAATAAAGGCACAAAAGGAGTATATATTAAAGATGAGAAAGAATTAGAGAACTATATTTTAAATCATTGCAAGGATCTAAAAAAATTAAGAAAAGAATCAAAAGAATATAAAAAAAAATATTTAGATGAAAAATCTAAACTAAATATACAACGTTTTAAGGGACTAGGAGAGATGAATCCAGAGGAATTGTGGAACACTACAATAAATCCTGAAACAAGAAATTTATTAAGGGTACAATATTCTAAAGATTTAAAAAAAGATCATGAGTTAATACATACATTAATGGGGAATGATGTAGCTCTTAGAAAAGATTTTATTGTAGAGAATGCAATCAATGTATCAAATCTTGATGTTTAATAATGAAGTTTTCTAAAACTTCAGATTCATATTACTATTTAAATAAGTCAACATATATAAATTTGCGATGGATAGCGATTATTGGACAACTTATAACAATTAATACTGTAAAATTTATTTTTAATTTTGAATTTGATTTTATTTTAGCAAATTCAATAATATTATTAAGTATTTTTAGTAATTTATATTTAATTTATTTTGATAGTGATACTCTTCTTTCAGAAAAGAAATCTCTTATTTTTTTGATTATTGATATACTTCAATTAAGCTTTTTATTATATTTAACTGGAGGCACAATTAATCCATTCTCTATTTTTTTGTTAATACCTAGTATATTTTCATCATCAAGTTTAAGCATTAGGACAAATTTAATTTTAATAACTTTAACTATTTTATCTGTTATTTTTTTGACATTTATACATGAAGAGCTTCCGTCACCTTTAAACAATTATATATTTAATAAATACTATTACTATTCTATACCAATAGCTTTAATTATAGCTTTAATTTTTTTAAACTATTTTGCTTTAACTTTTGGAAACGAGTCTAGGGTTAGACAAGAAGCTCTAGATAAAATACAAGAAGTTATAGCTAAGGAACATGAGCTTGTTTCTTTAGGAGGTCAGGCTGCCGCTGCCGCACATTCTTTGGGCACACCTTTATCAACAATTAAAATAATTTCTCAAGATTTATTTGACTCATTAAAAGATAATAACGACCTAAAAAAAGATGTTGAATTATTAAAAAGTCAAGTTGAGAGATGTAACAACATATTAAAAAAACTTACTTTAAATCCTGCGATTGAAGATGACTTTATTGATAAAAATTTAAGTTTATTTGAATATATTAATCAAATAGTTAAATCATTTGAAGAAATATCAGATAAAAAATTTATTATAAATGATGAGCAAGATACAAATTCATTTACATTTAAAAAATCTATAGAGCTAATTTATGGTTTAAGAAATTTTATTGGAAATGCAAATAAATTTGCAAAAAATAAAATATATATAACAATAAAAAGTGATAGTGAAAGTTCTGAAATTATTGTCGAAGATGATGGAAAAGGATTCCCAAGAGATGTAATTAATAAAATTGGTGAACCTTATATTAAGTCTGTTAGAAGTATAGATAAATCAAAACATGGACTTGGGTTAGGTATATTTATTGGTAAAACTTTATTAGAAAAAAATAAAGCTTCATTGATCTTTAGGAATTCTGAGACTAGAGAAGGTGCAGAAATAAAAATAATTTGGAACAATAAAGATTTATTAAAAATTTAATGGAGCTCTTTCTTATTATCAAATAGTTTACTTAGTTGTCCAATCATAACATCACCTAATTCTTGAACATCGGTTATTTTTATTGCTTTATTATAATATCTAGAAACATCATGACCTATTCCTATTGCTAAAATTTCTATATTACTTTTAGACTCAATTATTTTAACTACTTTTTTGAGATGTCTCTCTAAATAATCTCCTGAGTTTACAGATAAAGTAGAGTCATCTACTGGAGCTCCATCTGATATTACCATTAATATTTTTCTTTCCTCTTTTCTTTTTTTTAATCTGTTGTACGCCCATAATATTGCCTCACCATCTATATTTTCTTTGAGAAGACCTTCTTTAAGCATCAAACCTAAATTTTTTTTTGATTGTCTCCAGTGTGTATCTGCACTTTTATAAATAATATGTCTTAAATCATTAAGTCTCCCCGGATGTTTGAGTTTATTTTTTTTATTCCAATCTTCTCTGCTCTTACCGCCTTTCCAATTTTTTGTTGTAAATCCAAGTATTTCAACTTTTACCGAACATCTTTCAAGCGTTCTAGACAATATATCTGCACAAAGAGCTGCAATGGTAATCGGTCTACCCCTCATTGATCCTGAATTATCGATTAATAATGTAACTATCGTATCTTTAAAATCTAAATCTTTTTCCTTTTTGAATGATAAAGAATTATATGGATCCATTACTACTCTTGACAATTTTGAACTATCTAATAACCCTTCTTCTAAATCAAACTCCCATGATCTGTTTTGTTTAGCAAGTAGTTGTCTCTGAAGTTTATTTGCTAATTTAGTGATTAAATCCTGAAAACTAATTAATTGTTGGTCTAAACTTTTTCTTAGTTTTAAAATTTCTTCTGCATTCTCAAGATTTTCTGCTTTAGTAGTCTCATCAAATTCTGTAGTAAATATTTTATAATCTTTATTATTGATTAATAAATTATTTTTTTGAAGGATCTTTTCTAAATTTGGATTATTTGAATCTGTATCTACTAATTGTTCGTCAATTTTATAATCATTAAAATCATAGTCAGAATCTATACCACTTTCACTTTCTTCTTCCTTCCTTTTTTCTTGTTGATCTTGATTTTCTGATTCGTCATCCTGATTTAAATTATTATCATTATCATTTTCATTGTTTTGAGTTTCATTCTTTTCATTTTTATCATCTTCAAAAATATCCATTTGTTGTAATATTTTAGAAAATTTTTCATTATAAGCATCCTGATTTTCTAAATTTTCGTTAAAATATTTTAAGTGTTTACCTATCGATGACTTGAATTCATTTTCCCAAAAACTTAATATTTTTTTCGACAATGAATTTAATTTTAAACCAAAGAGATTTTGTAACATATAAAGCTCAAATGCTTCTGAAATTTCAACATCTTTTTTGGTTTTAAGCTGATCTTTTCTTTTAATTAAAGTTTGATATTCATAGTTTTCATGTAAATTTTTAGATATCCCTTTAAGCATTTTTTTTCCTAGAGTTTCGTATCTTATTTTTTCTGCAATATCATATAAGCCTTTGCAAGAAGAATTTTTTGGCAAATTTTTTTTATAAATTTCAAAATTTGAGAATTTTATTTTTAGTGCTTCCGAGTCAGTATTTGCTCGTAATTTAATATAGTCATTTTTATTGTTAAGATTATCTAGCTCGAAAAAATTAAAATTTTCAGAACTAAAATTTTTTTTATTTTTTTTTTCAATTTTAAAGTCTTCAGAAATAACTTTAATTGTTGAAATAAGTGCCTGTTTAAATTTTTCTTTGTGATTATCTTCTTTGTTCATTTATTTATGAACATTAACAAGGGATTCTGGCAAGTCTTCACCAAAACATCTTTGATAGTATTCAGCAATTGTATTTTTTTCAATTTCGTCACATTTATTTAAAAAAGTAACTCTAAAGGCATATCCTATATCTCCAAAAATATCTGTATTGTTTACCCAGTTTAGCACGGTACGTGGACTCATTACTGTTGATATATCTCCAGCTATAAAACCTTTTCTAGTTAAAGAAGCAACTTTTATCATATTTGCTACTTTTTCTTTACCTTTAGTGTTATTTAATTTTTTATTTTTTGCTAAAACTATTTCCATTTCTTTTTCCAAACTTAAATAATTTAATGAAGTAACTATTTCCCATCTATCAAGTTGAGCTTGATTAATTTGCTGAGTTCCAGTGTATAATCCTGTAGTATCACCTAAGCCAATAGTATTAGCAGTAGCAAATAATCTAAAATATTTATTTTGTTTTACTACTTTGTTTTTATCTAAAAGTGTAAACGATCCATCACTTTCAAGAATTCTTTGCAATACAAACATAACATCACTTCTTCCTGCGTCGTATTCATCAAAGACTAAAGCAACTGGATTTTGAAATGACCAAGGTAAAATTCCCTCTTTAAATTCTGTAATTTGCTTCCCATCTTTTAATACAATGGCATCTTTTCCAATTAAATCTATTCTACTTATATGTGAGTCCAAGTTTATTCTTATACAAGGCCAATTTAATCTTGCAGCAACTTGAGTGATATGAGTGCTTTTACCTGTTCCATGATATCCATGTACAATTACTTTTTTATTATTTGAAAAACCACTTAGTATTGCTAAAGTTGTATCACGATCGAATATATAATCTGGGTCTATAGTAGGCACGTATTCACTTTTTTTTGAAAAAGCTTCTATTTCCATATCACTATCGAATCCAAAAGTTTGTTTTACAGATATTTTTATATCCGGTGTAATATTTAAATTAGGTGTCAATGTTTATCCTATATGTATTTTTTAACTGAGTATAAGCAAAAGTAATTACTTTTAGTTTATCTTCATATTTTTTATTTCCTAAATTCATATCAGGGTGAAATTTTTTGACAAGTTTTTTAAATTTTTTTTGAATATATTCCCATTTTAATCCTACAGATAATCCTAATATGCTAAATGCCTTTATATCATTTTGAGAAAATTTAACTTGATTATATTGTTTAAATTGATGTTTAAAATTTGATCTTGATAATTCATCTGCCAATGTGGTTTTCCATAATATTTTAAAAAAATTGTCAGATGATGAAAATCCTTGGGTAGGTTTATGCCAAGTCATATCAGATTTAATAAATTCACAAACTTCAGCATCATTCATACCTGAAAAATAATTCCAATTTTTATTGAATTCTTTAACGTGTTTTAAACAAAGCAGCATATACTTTTTACTATTATCTTTTTCAACTGGTGCTTTATATTGACCTTTTTCTGAACAATTATCCCAATTGCAAATATTTTCCATGATATATATTCTTTTTATATAATGAATATTAATGAATTAATTGAAATTGTAAAAAAAAAAATCGAAAAGAATATATCTTGTGACAAAATAGTTGTGGAAGATAAAACATTCTTACACAAAAACCACAAAAATCATAGTAGTGGAAAGTTTCATATCAAAATCAAAATAAATTCTACAAGTATGAAGGAATTAAATAAAATAGAATCAAATAAAATTATATATAAAATTTTAGAAAAAGAATTAAAAGAATTTATCCATTCAATTCAAATTATAATTAAGTAATTATTTAGTAAAAAATTGTCTTATTTTTTCTAATTTAAAATTTTTATTAATTACTGGTTTTCCAATATCTCTAAGTAATATTAAATTAATTTCATTTGAAATATTTTTTTTATCAGAAGACATAAAATTTAAAATTCTATTCAATTTTTTTTTTATTAATATATCTTTAAACTTTTGATTAATTTTTATTCCATCAATGTGAGAAGATATAATATTATAATTTTTTTTTGACAAAAATTTACTTTCTAAACTGAATTTAGCAGCAGTTTTTATACCCAAAATAACAGCTTCACCATGATTAAGTTTTTTAGAATAACCCATCGCAGCTTCATAAGCATGAGCGAATGTATGACCAAAGTTTAAAACTTTTCTTAATTTTTTTTCCTTTTCATCAAGTTCAACTATTTTTTTTTTAATTTTACAGCTATCTAAAATTGCTTTTTCAATATATGGGCTTTTTAAATTTAATATTTTTAATTTATTTTTATTTAAAAAATTAAATATTTTTCTTTTAGAAATAATTGAGTGTTTTAAAATTTCACCGTATCCACATACTATTTCTCTTTTAGGCAAACTTTTTAATAAATTAATATCAGATATTACAAGGTCTGGGTTATAAAAAGATCCAATTAAATTTTTTCCATATTTATTATTTATTCCTGTTTTACCACCTATTGATGCATCTACCTGTGACAGCAAAGTAGTTGGGATATTAACAAATTTTAAACCTCTTTTAAATATACTAGCCGCATATCCTGAAACATCCCCAGTTATTCCTCCTCCTAGAGAAATAATAATATCATTTCTTTTAAAATTATATTTAAATAGTTTTTCTAATATTTTATTAATGGTATTTTGATTTTTATTTTTTTCACTAGAATTTAATAAATAAACTATTATTTTTTTACATTTTATATTTTTTTTTAAAATTATTAAATTTTTCTTAGGAACTTTTTTATCTACAACAATAAAACATTTGTTAAAATTAATATTATTAGATTTGAATATATTTTTAATTTTTTTTAAAATATTTTTACCAATAAAAATTGGATAATTTTTGGACTTAGTTTTAATCAATAATTTTGTGCTCATCATAAATATTTATTATTTTTTTTACTATCTCATTTTTAGAAAACTTTTCACAGTTTATTTTATAATTTGCTTTAGAGTAAATTTTAGACCTTTCATAAATAATTTTTTTAACTTCTTTTTCAGACAAATTTAATATCAAAGGTCTTTTTTTACTTGTTTTTAACCTTTTTATAAGAGTAAAATTACTCCAATTTAACCAAAAAGATAAATGATTAGCCATTATTTCACTTCTAATTTTTTGATTCATAAATCCGCCGCCGCCTAAAGCTATTATTTGATTATTTATTTTCATGATTTGTAGACTAATTTTTTCTTCAATTTCTCTAAAATAGTTTTCACCCTTTTTATGGAAAATATCAGTTATTTTAAGTCCAACTTCTTTCTCAATATACCGATCTATATCAACAAATTTTATATTAAGTTTTTTTGATAATAGATATCCAATTGTTGATTTTCCAGAGCCCATCATGCCTACCAAAACTAGATTTTTATTTGATTCCATATGTTCTTTTTGTTGAAAAAACACAAATATGTCTTAATTTGAAATTATTTAACGGTATATGCAATTTCAAAAAAAAACAAGAGCTGGAAGTCTTGGATTTACAATTAAACTTTTAATCAAAGTTTTTTTGTTTTTATTGTTGTTATTAGTAATAGTTGTTCTAATTGATAGAATTGACTTTCCATCTCCAACTAAACAAATTCAAAAAACTATACCTAATGAAAAAATCAAAATTGTTAAGTAAAATTTTTTTACCAATTTTGCTCACTATAGTATTATTTTCAAATATAAATTCTCTACATGCAGAAGAAGAAGCAGTTGATATCTGGAATATAGAAGAAAAAAAAGAAATTGAAGAAAGTGATAATGAAATAAATTCAGAAAATTTACAACCTGAATTAAATTTAAAAATAGATTTTGGAAAAATCGATACTACAAATTTGGAAGTAATAAAAGATGAAGATGTTAATGCCAATATAAATCTTGCTGGTATTTATGATCCATCAGATTATGGCCTTTCAATTGATATGTGGTCAAATTCTAATGGAGAAGATTTAATTAAAATTTTAAAAAGACTTGAAAAAATAGAATTTTCAAAAGATACAAATGAATTAATAAAAATATCATTATTAACTAATTCATATATACCCTCTAAAAATATTTCTGAAGCAGAGTTTATTAACTTTAAATTAAATTATTTATTAAAAAATAATAATTTAGATTTAATTAAATCTTATTTGATTAAAAATCCGAATAGTCCAAATAATTCAAAATTAATTAAATATTATGTTGAAAGCTATCTAAGTGACTCGGACTTAGAAAATGCTTGTAAAATATTTGATGATGTAAATATAATTGATGATGACTATTTAATAAAATTTAAAATTTATTGTTTGATAAATCGGGGTAACAGAGAAGAGGCTCAACTTTTGTTTGATCTTGTTAAAGAAAGTAATTTTAATGATGTTTTTTTTGAAAATAAATTTAACATTTTAATGGGTTATTCAGAAGTTTCCAAAGATGAAATATCTGAAAAAAATATTTTAGAATTTCATTTATCGCATAGAACAATTTTAGATTTTAAATATAAACCAACTAAAAAAACTTCACAAATTATATGGAAATATTTATCTTCATCAAATTTGTTTGAAAATATTAATGAAATAGATTTAGAAAATCATGATGAAATATTGCTAATAGAACAAGCTGTGCATGAAGGGAATTATAAAGAGAATGATTTACTTGAATTGTATAAAAGGTTTAAATTTAATATTAACCAATTAATCAATGTTCAAGAGTCTTACAAACTTTTACCTCCATCTGAAGGTAGAGCTCTAATTTACCAAAGGTTATTGCTATCAAATGACACCAATCAAATATTAAACTTGTCATCAAAATTAAAAAATTCGTTTGAAGAACAAAATTTAAATAATGCATTTACCATTGAATTAAAAAATATTCTTCAAAAAATAGATAAAGAGCAAGTTCCTTCTAATTATACCAGTTTTTATATGGTTAATTTAAAAAATGAAAAAGATTTAAATAAAAAAATTAAAATTAATAATAAAGTAATTCATCAGTCTAAGCTTTTAAATTATTTTAAAGAAGATTATGAATTAGCAAAAATTGAAAAAGATACTAACGATATAATTAAAAAAATTAAAAAAAATAAAAATTATTTTGTTTCAATAAAAGACCTAATGATATTGGAATCTTTAACATCTGATGGGGTAAAAATATTGAAGAAATACGAAAATTTATTTGAATTTAATCAATCTGATATACCCACCGATATTCAATTGCTTATAAATAACAATGAAGTAGGCTTTGTTTTGTTGAGAATCGCTGAAATTATTGGAGAAGATGAACTAAACGATCTTGGGCCAGAAACAATATATTTTATAATTAGTACTTTAAATCAGTTAAATATTGATCCTTTAAGAAACAATATTCTTTTAAAAGTTCTTCCTTTAAAAGTATAAAAATTATAATAAAATAAAAATATGGCAATAAAAAACATTATTACTGAACCAAATAAAATTTTAAGACAAGTTTCCAAACCAGTTGAACAAGTTGGTAAAGAAGAACAAAACTTAATGGATGACATGCTTGATACTATGTATTCAGCCAAAGGCATAGGTCTAGCAGCCATTCAAATTGGAGTGCCAAAAAGAATTATTGTACTTGACATATCAGATAAAGAAAAAAAAGAAAATAAACCTATGTATTTTGTTAATCCAGTTGTAAAAAATAAAAATTCTGATTTGTCAACTTATGAAGAAGGCTGTTTATCAGTTCCAAATCAATTTGCGGAAATAGATAGACCAAGTAACTGTGAAGTAGAATATTTAGATTATAATGGTGAAAAAAAATTATTAAAAGCTGAAGGACTTCTATCCACATGTATTCAACACGAAATGGATCATTTAGAAGGTATTTTATTTATAGATTATTTATCTAAACTAAAAAAATCAATGATTATAAAAAAACTCTCTAAACAAAAAAATAAAGTAGATAGAATTGTTGTTTAGAAATGTTTAAAAACATTGTATTTATGGGGACCTCAAACTTTGCTGTTTCCATACTTAAATCACTTTACCAAAATGGTTATCCTATCTCTACAGTTTATACTCAGCCCCCTCAAAAATCTAAAAGAGGTCAAAAATTAAATAAATCACCAATAAATTTAATTGCAGAAACACTAAATTTAGAAGTGAGGGTACCAAATACTTTAAATAAAAACTATGAAGAAGAAAATTATTTTAAAAAAATCAAACCAGAACTATGCATAGTTGTTGCTTACGGTCAGATTATCCCAAAAAATTTTTTAAAAATTCCTAAGTATGGATTTATAAATATTCATGCATCATTATTACCAAAGTGGAGAGGTGCAGCACCCATTCAAAGAACAATAATGAATTTAGACAACGAAACTGGAATTAGTTTAATGAAATTGAACGAAAATCTAGATGAAGGACCAGTCTGTTCTCAACATAAAATAAAAATAACAAAAAATATGAATTCAACTGATTTATCAGAAAGTTTAGCAAGTCTGGCATCTCAAAAAATTTTAACAGATTTAGACAGTATATATGATGGTAGTATTAATTTTGTTGACCAAGATCATTCAAAAGCAACATACGCAAACAAAATAAAGAAATCTGAGGGCAAAATAAATTGGAATGAAAGCGCTAATAAAATAATTGGAAAAATAAATGGATTGTATCCATTTCCAGGTGCCTGGTTTGTTTTTAAAGGAGAGAGATATAAAATTTTAAAATCAGAATTTTCAAATTCAAAAGGTACCCCTGGTACAATTTTAAATGAAAATTTAGAAATAAGTTGTAGTGAAAATTCAATTAAAGTTTTAGAAATACAAAGAGAAGGAAAAAAGGTTCAAAAAGCTTCAGAATTTATGCTTGGTACCAAATTAAAAAAAGGTACAAATCTTAATGATGTATAGGTATCAGATAATTATAGAATATGACGGATCAAATCTATATGGATTTCAAATTCAAAAAAAGGTAATACTGTTCAAAAATTAATTCAATCTGCTATTTCAAAAATTTTAAAAGAAAAAATAAAAATTATAGGTGCTGGAAGAACAGATAAAAATGTTAATTCGTGGGGTCAATCAGCTCATTTTGATACTAAAAAAAAAATTATTGATACAAAGAAATTTATTTACTCTTTAAATTTTTTTTTAAATAAAAAATTAATTTCAATACTAGAAATAAAAAAAAGAAATTCAAGTTTTCATGCAAGATATTCTGCCAAAGAAAGAATTTACGAATATATTATTCTTAATAGATTGGCTTCACCATCAATAGATAAAAATAAAGTTTGGCATATTAGAAAAAAGCTAGATATTAAACTAATGAAAAAAGCCGCAAAAATGCTTTTAGGTAAAAAAGATTTTAAAACTTTTCAAGCTTCAAATTGTTATTCAATCACTTCAATCAAAACATTAAAAAAAATTAATATTAAAAAAAGAAATGAAAAAATTGAAATTCAATTTAAATCAAAGTCTTTTTTAAGAAATCAAGTAAGATCGATGGTTGGTTGTCTTACATATGTAGCACAAAAAAAGTGGAGTTTAAAAAAATTTGAACATATATTTAAATCGAAAAAAAGAAAACTATGTGCACCTCCAGCGCCAGCTCATGGTCTTTATCTATTAAAAGTTAATTATTAGTTTTTCTCACAAAAAATACAAAAATTAAAGAAGTCGCAAACATTATTAAGCTATAAGTTGCAGCAGGTATTACGTATGCTCCACCTCCAAACAAAGCTGTCCCTACGAAAATTGCTAAAGTTCCATTTTGTAAACCACACTCTATAGCAATACATTTTTTTTGGGAGCTGCCTGTGCCGAGAAACTGCGCAACATAAAAAGCAACAATCATCATCAAAATATTTAAAGCAAGTGTTATTAGTCCAGCATCAGAAAAATATGAAACGATATTATCTTTTTCTGCTAAAATAGCTCCAAGCAAAACAATCACAAACAACACCATTGAAATCTTTTTAGCAATTGGTTCAAATTTTAACGCTACATTTGATGCAAACTTTCTAAATATCATTCCTATAATTACAGGAACTGTAACAATCAAAAACATACTAATTGCCATACTAATCAATGAAATTTTTTGATTTATATTATCTAAGCCTAATAAATTTAAAGAAGTTACAATAATGAAAGGCACTGTTATTACACACAATAAACTAATGATAGCTGTAAGAGATACGGAAAGAGCAACATCGCCTTTGGCAAATGAAGTTAGTATGTTTGAAGTGACACCACCAGGTGCAGCGGCAATAATCATAACACCTATCGCTAGCTCGGGTGATATTGGCCAAATTGAAACTAAAATAAAAGCAATTAATGGAAGCAGAATAATTTGACTAATAGCACCAACAAAAAAATCTTTTGGTTGTTTGATAACTCTTAAAAAATCAGCTGTAGTAAGTCCTAATCCAAGGGCAAACATGATGAATGCTAGAGCCAAAGGTAAAAAAATATCAGTTACAATACTCATAATTATAATAAATATATCATCAATTACTATCTTCCAAAAGAGCGTTGATGTGCATTTCGGTACTTTCTTTTAATGCATTTAAATCATATCCACCTTCTAAAATTGATACAATATTTCCTTTACAGCTTGATTTTACTATTTGTAGAGTTCTTTTTGTAAGATCATAAAAATCTTTTGATTTTAATTGAAGTTGAGCCAAAGGATCATCTTTATGTGCATCAAAACCTGCTGAAAAAAGAACAAATTCTGGTTTAAATTGTTTTATTTTTTTTAAAACATGTTCGTAAGCATTTAAATATTCTTCTGAATTCGTCCCTGCTGGCAAAGGAATATTTAATACATTATTAAATTTACCTTTTTCAGCATTTGAACCTGATCCAGGATAATAAGGATATTGATGCGTAGATATATACAATACTTTTTCATTATCATGGAAAATATTTTGTGTGCCGTTGCCATGATGAACATCAAAGTCAATGATTGCTATTCTTTTTAACTTATAATTTTCAATTAAATAGTGAGCTCCAACTGCAACATTATTATATATACAGAAACCCATAGCTTTATTTTTTTCAGCATGATGTCCAGGTGGCCTTACTGCGCAAAAGGCATTTTTGAATTCTTTATTTTGAATACCATCTATAGCAGCTATTATTGAACCAACTGCATCCGAAGTAGCTTCTTTGCTACCTGGAGATACAATCGTATCTCCATCTAAAAAAAATAATCCTTTTTTAGGAAATGATTTCTCAACTTCTTTTACATAATTGGAATTATGAGTTATTTCTAAATATTTAGCGTCAAATTTTTTTGGTTTTTTCCAAACAAAATTTTTTTTATCAATTTTTTTCAGATTATCTATTACAACAGATACCCTATCAGCATTTTCTGGGTGTCCTTGCCCCGTAATATGATTTAAATATGTATCAGTAGTTATTATCGCTGTTTTCACTTAAAATAATTTTCTAAAATATTATAATATATCTTAGTTAATTTTTTCATATCAGAAATTGAAGTTTTTTCGTTAACCATATGTATAGTATTGTTTCTTAAACCTAACTCTAATCTATTTATTTTGCCTAAAAATCTACTATCACTGGTGCCACCACCACATGTAAATCTAGTTAATATATTTGTAGTTTTTTTAATTGTTTTTTTAATCATTAGAATATCTTTATTTGGCTTAGTGTAAAATGCTTCCCCAGATACTCTATAAATAATTTTAAATTTACATTTATCTTTTTTAGCAATAGCAGAAATAAATTTATTTAATTTTTTTTTTAGAGATAAAGAGCTATATGTTGAATTAAATCTTACATTAAAATGAGCTTCGGCTGATTGTGGTATTACATTTTCAGATAAATTATCCACATTAATTTTAGTTATTTCTAAATTAGATGCAGGCATATATTTGGTTCCATTATCAAGTCTTACAGTTTTCAATTTTGAAATTATTCTTGCTAATGTTGTACAAGGATTTTTATATGATCCAAAAAAAGCAGCATGTCCACTTTTTCCTAATACTGTTAGTTTTGCATTCATAGATCCTCTTCTGCCTATCCTAATTTCATCACCTACTTTTTTATTTGAAGATGGCTCACCTACTATAGCAAAATCTATTTTTTCTCTCTTATTTTTTAAATATTTAATTACAGCAGGAGTGCCTAAGCTGCTTGTTTCCTCATCAGCTGCTATTATTATAGAAAGTGATCCATTAAATTTTTTATTTTTAATAAAGTGACTAACAGCACTTATCCAGCAAGCAATACAACCTTTCATATCTTGAGCTCCTCTTCCATAAAGATAGCCTTTTCTAACAACACCTTTAAAAGGAGGCACACTCCAGTTATTTAGATTTAAAACGACATCGCTATGACCTAAAAAATTTATATGAGGTTTAGAATTTCCAAATTTTGCAAAAAGATTTAATGCAGGTTTAGAATTTAAACCTTTTGACTTTATAATTTTACATTTAAATCCTATTAAAGATAGTTTTTTGATTAAAAACTTAATAATTCCTTTATCTTCAGTTTTGATAGTTTGGAACCTGATTAGCTCTTTAGCTAATTTTATCTCATTATATATTTTCATTATTAATCTCTTAGTAGGTCATTTATAGATGTTTTAGACCTTGTTTTTTCATCAACTTGCTTGATAATTACTGCACAATACAAAGAAGGTGCTGAAGAATTATTTTTATCTGGTAAAGATCCAGGAACTACAACGGAATAGGGAGGTATTTTCCCATAAGTTATTTCACCTGTTTTTCTATTTACAATTTTAGTTGATTGCCCAATATACATCCCCATACTTATTACAGAACCTTCACCTACAATTACACCTTCAACTACTTCAGACATTGCTCCCAAGAAAACATTATCTTCAATTATTGTTGGAAGTGCTTGAGCAGGCTCCAATACTCCGCCTACTCCACTAGCTGCCGATATATGGCAATTTTTTCCAATTTGACTACAGCTGCCAGCTCTTGCAAAAGTATCAATCATTGTACCTTCATCAATGTATGCACCAATATTTACATAGCATGGCATCAGAACTGCATTCTTACCAACAAATGATCCTTTTCTGACTGGTGAATTAGGAACCATTCTGAAACCAGCTTTTTCATGATCTTTTTTTGTCCATCCAGCTGTTTTACCTTTCAGTAAGTGAGCTTTATCATACCAACTACTATAAGGACCATTTAAGTTTTCCATTGGATAAATTCTAAAACTTAACATTATAGCTTTTTTAAGGTATTGATGAGTTATCCACCTACCATCTATTTTTTCTGCAACTCTTACTTTTCCTTTATCCAGCTCATCAATAATTTGATTAATTGCATCTTTCAAATTTTTGTCTGAATTTGGGCTAACCTGGTCTTTATTTTCCCAAGCTTTGTTTATAATATTTTCTACACTCATAATACTTATGAGTTTTGTAATAGCCTGATTTCTTTTAAAAATAAAGAAAGATTTTCAATTTTGTAATCTATGAATTCCTTATCAGACTCTTTTTTTCCCCAGTATTCATCATTAATTAACCAGACAGTAATTGCACCTCTTTCTTTACCAATTGATAAATTTTTTGCTATGTCTTCAATATAAAGCGTTTCGTGAGGATCAATCTTGAACTTTTTAACCATTAAATCAAAAGCTTTAGCAGTGGGTTTGGGGCTAAACTCAGCATCGACTATATCAAATAATCCATCAAATAGGTCATTAATACCTAAATGTGTCGTTATATTGATTGCATGTTCTTTACTACCATTGGTAAAAATAAATTTTTTTAAATTTAATTTTTCAAGTTCTTTCCTTAAAACTATATCTTTTTTCATAAAAGATAGGTCTATATCATGAACTTTTTTTAAAAATTCATCCGGATTAATTTTATGGTGAATCATCAAACCATTTAAACTTGTATTATATTTATGGAAATAATTTGTTTGTAATTCTTTTGCTTTCTTTAAATTTAATCCTAATTTATTTGAAATATATTCAGTCATTTTTTTACTTACTTGGCCAAATACAGCTTCTAAATCTTGGTATAAAACTCCATCTAAATCAAATACGATATTCTTTATATTTTTAAATTTTATCATTTTCTAATTAATGTTCCTGCACCTTTGTCAGAAAATAATTCAAATAAAATTGAATGAGGTTTTCTGCCATCTATTATAGCAACACCAGTTACTCCATTATGGACTGCATCAAGACAGGTATTTATTTTGGGTATCATTCCTCCCTTAATTATTCCATCCTCGATCATTTTTTCTGCAATTTCAGAGTATAATTCAGATACTAATTTGTTGTTTTTATCTAATACGCCCTCAACATCAGTCATCAATAATAATCTTCTTGAATTTAAAGATTTTGCTACGGCTCCTGCAGCAATATCTGCATTTATATTATAAATTTTATTATTTTTATCTTTTCCCATTGGTACAATTATTGGAAGTTTTTTTTTACTAATTAATTCATTTAAATATTTATTTTCTACAGATGATGGATTTCCAACATAACCTAGTTCGCTAGAAACTTTATTAACTTTAATAATGTTATTTTTAGAATTAATTGAAAATGCCATGCAGCTTTTTTCATTTAATTTTTTTACTATTTCTAAATTTAATTCATTTAATGCTTTTTCGACAACTGAAATAGTTTTTTCATCAGTTACTCTTAATCCATCTATAAACTTACTTGCAATTTTATTTTCATCGAGTTTTTTTTTTATATTTTTTCCACCTCCATGAACAATAATTGTATTGAGTCCAAGTTTATTTACAACTAAAATATCTTCTATAAATTGATCAAAAAGTAAAGATTCAAGCAAGACACTTCCACCACACTTTATGACAATTATTTCTTTATTATATTTTTGAATGTATTTTTTGACCTCGAAAATTGTAGGACCACCCTTTGGAATTATATTCTCTAAATCCATTTAAATAATTTATACTGTTTTTACAGTGGTTCTTTTCATTATGATAACTTGCTGAGCCATAGTTAGTATATTGTTTATAGTCCAATATATTACCAGCCCAGATGGAAATGGTGCTAAAATCACTGTAAGAAACAAAGGAAAAAACATGAATATTTTTGCTTGCACAGGATCTGGTGGAGTTGGATTTAATTTCTGTTGTATATACATTGTTACTCCCATTAGACAAGGCCAGGCCCCAATTAATAAAAAAGAAGGTGGATCCCATGGAATTAAACCAAAAATATTAAATATAGAAGTAGGATCTCTCTCAGATAAATCTTGGATCCAACCATAAAATGGTTGATGTCTCATTTCAATTGTAACAAAAAGCATTTTATAAATTGCAAAGAAAAAAGGAATTTGAATTAATATTGGCAAACATCCTGATGCAGGATTTATTTTTTCTTTTTTATAAAGTGACATCATCTCCTGTTGCAGCTTAACTTTATCTTCTTTGTGCAATTCTTTTAGCCGCACCATTTCAGGTTGAAGTGCTTTCATTTTAGCCATAGATCTAAATGAATAGTTTGCTAAAGGAAAAAAAACTAATCTTATACAAATAGTAATTAAAATTATTGCTATTCCAAAATTGCCTGTAAGTTTAAAGAAATAATCTATTAGAAAAAATAGTGGTTTAACAATAAAATAAAACCACCCCCAATCAATTACCAAATCAAATTTACCTACATTTAATTTTTCGGCATAATCATCGATTACATCAACTTCTTTTGCTGCGACTATAATTTTTATTTGATTTGATTTACTTTCATTCGCTCCAACTTCAGTGGATTTAGTTTGAATAAAATTTGCTTTAAACTTATTTTTATATTCAAAATTTGACTTAAAATTCGAGTCTTTTTCAGGAATTATGCTTGTAATCCAATATTTGTCAGTTATTCCAAACCATCCAGATTCTGAATTAATACTAAATTTTTTATCTTCTATATCATCATAATCTTCTTCAACTAATTGATCATCAAATACCCCAAGTAATCCTTCATGCAATATATAAAAATTAGTTACAGCAGGAGCTTTATTTCTTATTATTTGTCCATAAGGATAAAAATTATATTTATTTTCTGTATTATTTGTTATGACTTGTTCAACAGAAAAAAGATATTCATCATCTAATTTTATTATTTTTTTAAAAGTTATTCCCTGTTCATTTTTCCAATATAATTCAATTGAATTATTTGGAGTTAATTTATAATTATTTTTTACTTGCCATATTGTTTCTAAATTTGGAACTTCAATATTTTTACTACTAGTAGCCCATCCTGTTTCAATATAATATCCATTTTTTAATTTTCTTGGATTAAGCAATATAACTTGGTCATTCCCATTTAAAGTTTCAGTATATTTTTTAAATGTTAAATCATCTATTATACCTCCTTCAAGCGAAATTGATCCTTTAACATTTTCATTTTCAAATTCTATTCTACTTGTTTCTTTCAATGCTTCCGGTCTAGATATTTTGTTATCGTTAGCAATTTCTTCAGACTCAATATTTGGAGCCTCTGTAGACTCAACTATTTTATTTTTATCTTTTGAATCAATATTAATTTTTCTAGGAGTGGGTTCAGGTGCAAAAAAAAGGCCATATATAATTATTACTGCTGCACTTAATGAAATAGCTGCTATGACATTTTTTGTATCCATTTAATTTTCTTCCTTTTTTACCGGATCGTAACCACTGCTACCGCCTAAAAATTTTATAGGATGACATGTAAGTAATCTTTTAAATCCTTTAAAGCTCCCCTTTAAAAATCCGAACTCATTTAAGCTTTGAATAAAATAGTTAGAACAAGTAGGCTCATATCTGCAGTTTGCTCCCAAATAAGGAGAAATAATAATTTGATATATTTTAATAATTTTTATTAAAATTTTTGAAAGCATGTTTATATTTTTTTTGTTTTTTTAAAATCATTAAATAATTCTTCTTTAATAATTTGAAATTCATCTTCAAGTATTTTTTTTTTGCAATTATCAAGTATGAGTAATTTAAATTTATTTTTATTTTCTTGCATATATCCCTAACCATATTTTTTAATCTTCTTTTTATTTTGTTTCTTTTTACAGCATTTCCAATTTTTTTTTGAGCTACAAAGCTTATATTTAAACTTTTATTATTTTCATAAGATAGTTTTTTAAAAAAAATTGTTAAATATTTGTTGCTAATTTTTTTTCCAGCTAAAAGAGATTTAAAATCTTCGTTTTTTTTTAAACTGGAAATTTTAATTTTCATTAAACTGTTAGTCTTCTTCGTCCTTTTGATCTTCTTCTAGCTAATAACTTTCTTCCACCCTTTGATCTCATCTTTGACCTAAATCCGTGTCTTCTTTTTCTTACTAGCCTACTTGGTTGATAAGTTCTTTTCATAATTAGTTAATAAATTGTATAAAAATTTTGGTAGTTATAGAAAATAAGTATATTAAAGTACAGTTAATTTATTTCTATATAATATATGGAAAAAGCTAATAAAATTAAAATCTTTCTGGCAATGGCCTATGCCATCATAGTAGTTGTATTTCTTTGGGCGTTCTTTAGTAAATTTTCTATAAATGAGCTTACAAGCTTTGAGTTTATCAAAAATAATAGAGATTATCTTATTAGCATTAAAGAAAAAAATTATTTTATAATTTCATTATGTTTTTTTATAATCACGATTATTTGGGTTATGCTATTGGGCTTCGGCGCACCTATTTATTTATCAGGCGGTTTTATTTTTGGTAAATGGATGGGGATGTTAATTGTTCTTTTTGGACTAACAACTGGAGCTACATTTTTATACATATTTGCAAATTATTTTTTAAAAGATTTTATTAAAGAAAAATTTTCAGATAGATTCGTGTCACTTAATGAAAAATTTAAAAAAAATGAGTTTATATATTTTTTAATTTATAGATTTGTTGGAGGTATTCCTTTCGGTATATCTAATATTATTCCTACTCTTTTTAATATTAAAGTAAGAAATTTTTTCTTTGGAAGTTTAATTGGAATGATACCGCAGCTTTTTGTTGGAGTTACTCTTGGAAGTGGACTTGAAAAAGTAATAAATGAAAATCAAGTTGCTCCATCTTTTTTTGAAATCTTATTAAACCCAGAAGTTTACTACCCATTAATTGGTATTTTTGTATTATTAATTATTACTATTTTGATAAAAAAATTTTTTTTTAAATAAAAAAGATTTAATTCATTAGAACTATTTTAAATATTTTATAAGGCACTCGGTATCCAGGAAAAGAAGCTACATCACCAGTCAATAAAGTTTTAGGATTCCATCCAAAGCAGTAAATAACAAATAAAAGTATAAACATATTTTTAGAAAAAAATTTTAGACTAACTATTTTTGATTTTTTTAAAGCTATTAAAAATTTGTTTTTATAAAGATAGATAAAAAATATTATTGCATGTACATAGCTGATATTTACCCATCTTCCCCAATCAACTCCCATTAAAAATAATACAAGTGCAGGAGATAAAATAATTAAAAAGGGAAAAAGCAAATTATTAAAAAATTTAAAGAATAAAAAATTATTTTTACTAATACTAAAATTTTTTAATAAAAAAAAGAGTGGACCAAAGCCAATTAATATAATTAAGAAATATCGTAGCAACACTTCAAAAGATAAAAATCTTAAGGTATCCATTATTTGATCATTAATCGTAGATTTCGTTTTTAAAAGAGCACAAGCTCCATGGCAATCCTCATTAAAATTAATTTTTAAAAATTCTGCCATTGTATTGTGTTGGTCACTACTCATTGGATTAATAGCTATATAAAAACCAATAACTATCGCAGGAATATAGTAAATTAAATTTTTTAAAAAATTTATGTCTATTTTTTTATAACCATGTTTTATAATATCTACAGATAGCCAAAATGAAAAAAAAAATATTATTGGCTCCCAAATTAAAATTCCAAAAACTAGGAAAATAGTTTTATAAAAATTTTGAAGAGTTATATTTTCTTTGGGTAAAAATATATAAATAATAAACAAAATAAAAATAAATATTTCTTTTCTAGCCAGTACTTCAAGTTCAGCTATAGGATAAAGTATGAATATTGGAGAAAATACTGAAAGTAAAATCATTCTATTAAAGTTAACTTCTCTTAAAAACTTTAAAAGACAGATAAAGTAGGTTCCAATAAGTATTACCTGCATATAAAAAATTATATCTCTTAAATTAACTTTCAATAATGTAGAAAAAAAAATTGATATATCGCCTATTATTCCTCTTTTAGTAAAACCCCCTTGATAATTGATTAGCCATTCATTAATTGTTGAGTCATTTCCCACATGATGTTTTATGTGCAAAAAAAATACAGAAAAAAACATCAGGGTGATAAAATAAATTATTAAATAGTTATAAATTTTTTTTTTCACTGATATATAATTATAATATGAGTAACCCAAAAAAAGTATTAGTTTTTACAGCGACTTACAATGAAAAAGAAAATATTGAATTGTTAATAAGTTCAATTTTTAAAAATTCACCAGGAGTTAGTATTTTAATTATTGACGATAATTCTCCAGACAAAACTTCAGAAAAAATTATAGATCTGCAAAAAATTTATAAAGAAATCCATTTAATTATTAGAGATTCTAAAAAAGGTTTGGATACAGCTCATAAAGAAGCATATAATTTTGCACAGCGTAAAGGATATGACTATTTAATAACTATGGATGCGGATTTTTCCCATGATCCTATAGAGATTAATAATTTTATTTTTAATTTGGAAAGATATCCTTTTGTTATTGGTTCAAGATATATAAAAAATGGAAAGTGTTTGATGAAAGGTAGAAGATTAATATTTAGTAAATATGGAAACAAAATAATTAAATTTTTTTTAAATATTGATTGTAATGAATTTACAACTTCTTACCGTGGATTTAATTTGAATAAGTTAAATAATTTTAATTTAGATTTAGTCGAAAATAAAGGATATAGCTTTTTCATGGGAACAGTATATGAGATAGCTAAAAAAGATTTTGAAATTAAAGAAATTCCTATAATATTTAGAGACAGACATAAGGGTACATCTAAAATTCCAAAAATAGAAATTTTAAGAACATTAAAAAATCTTTTTTTATTGGTATTAAAAAAAATTAAATAATTTTGGTGCCCCTACCAAGAATCGAACTTGAAACTTAACCTTACCATGGTCATGTTATGCCATTTAACTATAGGGGCTTATAAATAGATTATTGTATAAAATTAAATTTTTCAAATTATTGCCTTAATTTTTTTTTAAAATAGTTTATATCTAATCTAAGGAAATGTTATGGGAATTCACTACGATTATAAGAGCACACGTGGAGCCAAAGCTATGGAAAAGCAAGCTAAAAGGGAAAAAAAGCTTGCAGAAAAAAGAGCCAAAAAACAAGCTAAACAAGGAGCGCCCAAACAACATGAAGAGGATAAAACTATTCCACTAGATCAAGTTATTACCTTAGATCATCTTACAAATCCTA
>MDTG01284221.1_pt1 | contig 33016 bp, 30 predicted proteins | sample 811421 | NCBI WGS metagenome assembly MDTG01 (sample SAMN05326645, study PRJNA326480) | marine metagenome | isolation source: seawater | place: Pacific Ocean: South East | collected 2011
GCTTGATTTCGGGGTGTAGCTCAGCCTGGTAGAGCACTGTCTTCGGGAGGCAGGGGCCGGAGGTTCGAATCCTCTCACCCCGACCACCTTTCCCTTCAAAGGGATTCGGGTGGTCGTCGATCAGCGCCATCCCGAGGCGCCTCGGGGCTGAAATCCTGCCGGTCGCCGGCATTCGAGCCTCGATTGAATCTCGCCCGTTCAGGGCCCATCAAGACCCCGAATCCGCTCAGCCTCTGCGCGTCAGATTGTCCGGCGTCTCGGGGCGAACGACCACGTCGTCCTCGATCCTGATTCCGCCGTAAGGCACCAGCTGTTCGATCGCCCGCCAGTCCATGCGCCCGGAGATCGGTTTCTCCTTCAGCTCGGCCAGCAGGCTGGGGATGAAGTAAAGGCCCGGCTCCACGGTCACCACGTTGCCCGACTCGAGTTCGCGCGTCAGCCGCAGCATCGGATATTCGGAAGGCGGCGGCAGCGGGCTGCCGTCGGGCGCCCGCTGCCCGGCCACGTCGTGCACCTGCACGCCCAGGAAATGGCCCAGCCCGTGCGGCAGAAATGTCGACGTCACCTCGGCTTCGAGCATCGCGTCGATCTCCATGTCGCATATTCCGGACTGACGCAGGATTTCGGCCACGCCGCGATGCGCTTCCCGGTGCAGATCCACGTAACTCCGTCCGGCCTGCATGCGGCCGGCCAGGCGCTGCTGCAGCGCGTCCATCTCCCGGATCAGGTCGCCAAACACCCCCTCGTCTGCGCTGTAGGTCCGGGTAATGTCGGCGGCGTAGCCATGGCAATCGGCGCCGGCATCGATCAGGAAACTCCGCGACCGACGCGGCGGCGATACTTCCCGATACTGGTAGTGCAGGATCGCGCAGTGCTCGTTGAGGCCGACGATGCTGTTGTACGGCAGCGTGTTGGGCTCGTGGCCCGCGGCCTTCAGGTAGGCCAGGTGAATCTCGAGTTCCGACGCACCGGAAGCGAATGCCTCGGCCGCGGCCTGGTGCCCGCGCATGGCAATGCGATTGGCCTCGCGCATGCACTCGATCTGCCACTCCGTCTTGACCGTGCGCATTTCGTCCAGCCGGCCCAGCAACTCCGGCGGGTTCAGGTCGGCGTGACGCCCCAGCGTGCCGAAATCCGCCGGGTCTCCGATCAGCGCGGTCGCGGTCGGCGCTTCCAATGCCGGCTGCCAGGCATCGGCATCTGCGACGATCTCGACGTCGTAGTGATCGGCCCACCACGAGGCCGGCGCTTCCGGGGGCGCATGCCAGAAATCATCCGGAACGACCAGCCATAGTTTCGGCCGTGAACCCGGCTGGATTTCGAGCAGGCAATCGGCGTTGAGCGGCAGCGGCAGCCAGGCGACGAAATGAGGATGAGCCCGGAACGGCGCGTGGTAGTCGTCCTGGAACCGCGGATGCGAGCGGCCGGAGTGCAGCAGCAGGCGATCGTACCCGGCCCGGGCCAGCAGGCGTTCGGTCTTGTCCGAAAGGGTTGCGACATGGTGACGATAAAGCGAATCGCGGTGCTCGGGTCTGGGCATTTCGGTCATGAATTCGATCTCGATCCGGTAGACTTCAGGAAACGAAGTCTAGCCTACCGCGTCGGCGTTCGATTGATGCGCCGGGCTGGGCCGTTTCCCACACTCAATCCCGGCAACCGACCATGACGCTGCAGCTCTACAACACGCTGACCCGATCGAAACAATCCTTCGAGCCGCTGGACCCGGATCGCGTGACGATGTACGCCTGCGGCCCGACCGTTTACAACTACGCGCACATCGGCAACGCGCGCCCGGCAGTGGTCTTCGATCTGCTCTACCGTTTGCTGAAAACGCGCTATCCCAACGTGGTCTACGCCCGCAACATCACCGACGTGGACGACAAGATCAACGCCGCAGCGGCCGAACAGGGACTGGAAATCGGCGTCATCACCCGCCGCTTCACCGAGGCCTACCACGCCGACATGGCGGCGCTCGGCGTCGGCCGACCGACAATCGAACCGCGCGCCACCGAACACATCGGCGAGATCGTCGCGATGATCGAGCGGCTGATCGCGGCCGGGCACGCCTACGAAGCCGAGCGACACGTACTGTTCGACGTCGACACTTTCGACAGCTACGGACGGCTGTCGGGCCGGGACCGCCGCGAAATGATCGCCGGCGCCCGGGTCGAGGTCGCACCGTACAAGCGAAACCCGGGCGATTTCGTGCTGTGGAAACCCTCCGACGACAGCCAGCCGGGCTGGGACAGCCCGTGGGGCCGCGGCCGACCGGGATGGCATATCGAGTGCTCGGCGATGAGCGCGGCCCACCTGGGCGAGGTGATCGACATCCACGCCGGCGGCCAGGACCTGGTGTTTCCGCACCACGAAAACGAGATCGCGCAGAGCTGCTGCGCGCACGGGACGAAGCTTTTCGCCCGCTACTGGCTGCACAACGGCTTCGTCACGGTCGAAAAGCGCAAGATGTCCAAGAGCCTGGGCAATACGCTGGTGGTGCACGAACTGCTCCGGCACTGGCCCGGCGAGGCGATGCGCTACCTGCTGCTGTCGGCCCATTATCGCCAGCCGCTGGACTGGTCCGAGAGCGCCCTGCGCCAGGCCGTGACCACCCTGGACCGCCTGTACCGGGTGCTGGAAGACCATCCCGCCGAACAGGCGGCCAAGCCCGCCGCCACCGTGGTCGAAGCGCTCGACGACGATCTCAACACGCCGGCGGCGCTTGCCGCGCTGAATGCCCTGGCCCGAGAACTCGGCCAGTGCGAGGACCCCGCACAACACGCTCGCCTGGCCGGCGAACTTCGGGCGTCGGGCGAGCTGCTCGGGCTGCTCCAGCAGCCGGCGCAGTGGACCGAGCAGCGACAGGCCGAGGCCGGCCTCGACCCGGATCACATCGATCGGCTGGTCGCGCAGCGAACCGAAGCCAGGCAGCAGCGGAATTTCGCCGAAGCCGACCGACTCAGGGACGAGCTGGACGAAATGGGCGTGGAACTGGAGGATTCGGCCGAAGGCACCCGCTGGCGCGTCAAGGCCCGGGAAAGCGGACAGGCGACCGAGACTTGATGACCCCCGACAAGGCTGGCGAAATGACGATTGACGAAGTCCAGGACGAAATCATCGACGAGTTCTCGCTGTTCGACGACTGGCTGGACCGCTACCAGTACATCATCGATCTCGGGCGCAAGCTCGAGCCTTTGGCGCCGGAGGAAATGCGCGACGATGCACTGCTGGCCGGCTGTCAGTCGAGCGTATGGCTGCACGCCTCGGGCGACGCCGAAAAACTGGAGTTTCGCGCCAACAGCGACGCGGCCATCGTGTCCGGGCTCATCTACCTGCTGTTGCGGGTCTACTCCGGGCGCTCGGCGCGCGAAATCCTGGACGCCCAGCCCAGGTTCGTCAGCGAACTCGGATTGGGCGAGCACCTGTCCCCTACCCGGGCCAACGGTCTGAACGCCATGCTCGAAGCCGTGCGCCATCACGCCCGAAGCGCTCAAAATCGCTGACCTGAAAGGGGAGCTCGACGCCCGGTGACCGGGCTTGTGCGGTTCGGTAGAAACGAAAAGACCCGCCGGCGGCGGGTCTTTTCTTTATCCTGTGGCGAACAACCGGCTCAGTTGGCTCTATCCAGGATGGACAGCACGACGCGGCGGTTCAGCTGGCGGTTCGCCGGGGTGTCGTTGGGCGCCTTCGGGCGGGTCTCGCCGAACCCGACCACGCGCAGTCGATCGCGCGAGACGCCGTTCTGCACCAGGTAATCGGCGACGGCCTGCGCGCGGCGGACGGAAAGATCCTGGTTGTATTCCTCGGTGCCGATGCTGTCGGTATGCCCGGCAACCTCGATCAGGATGATGTCGTCGCGCGGGGCCAGAATGTCGGCCGCGCGGTTGAGCTCGGCCCGCGCTTCATCGCGCAGCGCCGACGAATCGAAATCGAACAGCACGGTGCTGTCGAACTCGAACATCACCTCGGGCTCCGGCTTGGGACGCGGCGCCGGAGGCGGCGGCGCGGGACGAACCGGCTCGGCCGGCGGTGCCGGTTGGGGCTGGCGCGGCGGCTCGCCGAACGAGAAGCTCAGGCCCACGGATGCGATCATGTCGACGAAACCGTTGTCCGAATTCCGGGTTGCACGGTCGTTGTCGTAGCGGCCCTCGAGCTGGGTCCGAAGGCGGACGTTCTCGCCCAGCTTCGACTGGATCCCGACGCCCCAGGAGACGTACATGTCACGACCCTCGTCCAGGAAATTGTCGTGTTCGGCTATGCCCAGCCCGACCAGGCCGTAGGGCCGATGGCGGTTGTCCATGTCTCCGAAGTGGTAGCGACCGGTCAGGCCGTAGCCGTAGATGTCGAAATCGCGGCTGAACCCGGCCGGCGTGGTGATCCCGGCCGAGGCCAGTTCGCGACGCTCGAAATCCGCCGAGTAAGTGTCAAGCGTGAGATCCAGGCTGAAATTCGGGCTGAAAAAGCGGCCGAAATATGCCCCGAAGTATGGCGTCGTCGACTCGGTCAGGCGGTCATCGCCCGGGCGAGCCACGCCGCCCATCACGCCGGCGTACCAGCGATCGTCGAAAACACGGTCCTCGGACTGGGCCGAAACCAAGGTGGGCCCGAGGAAAAGAACTGCCAACAGGATGCGCTTCATGCGAATGCTCCAGATATTTGAAACTGCAATTGATGTGACCGAGATGATACCCGATAGACAGTCTGGGGCAAAACGTGCCCGTTGCCAACTGGAATCAGTATTTATCGGCTGTCCTTCATCTGTTTCTGCTTGAGCTCCCAGCGCTCCTGTGCGTCCAGGCACAGCGTCGCGATCGGGCGCGCTTCCAGGCGCGCGAGGCCGATTTCCTCGCCGGTCTCTTCACAATAGCCGTAACTGCCGTCCTCGACCCGGGACAACGCCTGGTCGATCTTGCCCAGCAGCTTGCGATAACGATCGCGCGTGCGCAGCTCCAGGCTGTTTTCGGTCTCGCGGGACGCACGCTCGGCCTCATCGCCGACGTCGCGCACTTCGCCGCGAAGGTTGTTGATCGTCTCCTGCGATTCTTCGATAAGCTCCTGACGCCAGTTCAGAAGCTTCTGGCGGAAATATTCCAGCTGTTTCGGATTCATGTATTCTTCTTTTTCCGAAGGCCGGTAATTCTTAGGCAGCTTTACTTCTTTCTTGGTCATGTGTCGGATGCCCTCAAGACTCGCGTCATTGCCAACAAGATGTCGGGGAAACCGGCGATTATATACCGCGATCCCGGAGTAGAATCAACCTTCGTGCAATACTTTCTGATCAAGAGCATTCATGTCTATCGCCGGCTGCTGTCTCCGGTGATCGGGCAGCAGTGCCGATTCACGCCGACCTGCTCGCGCTACGCCGAGGAGGCCATCGAGCTGTACGGCCCGGCCCGCGGCAGCTGGATGGCGGCCAGGCGCATCCTGCGCTGCCATCCCCTGTGCGAAGGCGGACACGACCCGGTACCCGGCAACGAGGACCTGTCCAGGACCGAAGAGCACTCCGGGTGAACTGGCTCGTCCGTCGTCTCGACCATCTCGGCAGCGCTGCCGCCGGCGGCGTGGGCGGCCTGGGCTTTTCCCAGGCCCCGGCCTTCACCCATGCCTACCTGCAGCGCCTGGGCGGCCACATCGACGAGGCGCGCCGGACCATCGACAAGCTGGCGGCGGGCGACATCCTGCCCTGGCTGGGCGGCGAGGGCCGCGAACAGGCGGTCGCCGAACTGTCGCTCCGCCTGGCCGAACTCGAACGCTTCCGCGAAGTGCTGCTCGAGTCGCCGGCCATACTGCGGCCGTTCACGCTGCTGCGTCACGCCGACTGGTCCATCGCCCGCGGCGCCGCCGACGCTTTCGTTCCGGCCATACCCGTGGATCCGGCCTCGATCGTCTGGACGCTGATAGGCGTGGTCCTGGCCGCGCTGGCATGGGACGCGACGAAGATCCCTTTCTGGGCTGCCGGCAAGGCGCGCGCGCGCCGCGAGACCGGCAAGGCTACATCGCAACAATCACCGAAACCCCGGCAAAAGTCAGGCAAACGCCGCCAACCCGCCGGAGACTCATCGGCTCCTTGAGCACCCACCAGGCGAACAGCACGATGAAGGCGGCGGCGGTTTCGTTGAGCACCGAGGCCACCGAGGCCGGCGCCAGCCGGTACCCGCCGAGCCACAGCAGCATGGAGACATAACTGGCCAGGACACTGGCAAGCGCGATCGTAGGCCACGGCTGGGGCTGGCGATAGCGGTCCATCATCGCCGACCAGCCGCGCGTGGCCGACACGAAAGCAAGCATCGCCAGCGTACCGGCAGCCAGGCGCAACCCCGCGGTGGCGAAAAAGTGGTCGCCCTCCAGCACCGGCTTGACCATGACGATGCCGATCGCCATCATCAGCACCGCGCCGGCCCCGTAGTACACGCCGAGGCGCAGCGCGCGCCGTGAAACATCCATTCGATTGCTGCGCCAGGTCACCAGCAAAATGCCCGCCAGCACCAGGCTGAAACCGGCCAACTGCCAGCCGCGCAGGAGTTCGCCGAGATACATCGCCGACAGCAGCACCACGAACGGGCTGTACAGGCTCGCGACCACCCCGGTGCGCGCAGCGCCCATCAGGTTCAGCGCGCGCAGGTACCAGGTATCGGCCACGGCGATCCCGATGACGCCCGAGGCGCAGACGATCAGCCATTCCCGGGCGGAAAACGCCGGCAGCGCATCGTTCTCGACCGCCAGCACGGTCAGCCCCATCAACACCACGCCCAGCACGTTCTTGAACAGGTTGAGCTCGAACGCCGGCAGGGTTTCACCCGAGCGGCGAAACAGCACCACCGCCAGCGCCCAGACGGCCGCGCAGGCAATCGAGAAGAATTCGCCCACTGGTCAGTCTGCGACCGGATCGCGCCCGCGGCGCAGCGCGAACCACCACGGCGCGAGCATCAGCAACGCGATGGCCAGCTTCACCCCGTAATCGCCGATCGCCAGCGTCACCCAGGGCATGCCGGTGGCATAGAACGCCAGCGCGAAGAACAGCAAGGTGTCCACGGCCGAGCCCACGGCGGACGAAAAAAGCGGCGGCTGCCACCAGGCACGGCGACGCAGCCTGTCGAACACCTTGATATCGAGCATCTGCGAAACCAGGAACGCGGTTCCCGAAGCAAGCGCAATCCGCGGCCCGGCAAGAAACGCCGAGACCGCCACCGCCAGCGCGAACCCGAACCAGACGACCTTGCGCGCCGTGTCGGGACCCTTGATGCGGTTGGTCAGGTCGGTGATGAAATAGCTCACCGGGTAGGTCAACGCGCCCCAGGTGAGCCAGTCGTTGATCGGAAACTGGACCAGCCAGTTGGCGCTGGCCACGATCAGCATCATGGCCAGCACCATCACCACGGTCAGACGCATGCCCGGCGCTCCGGGTCCAGGTCCGCGCCGGCGGCCGAGCGCGTGCCGGGCAGGGGGCGGTTGCTTTCGGGCCGATAGGAAAAGACCACGGCACGCTTTCGCCGCTCGGTCAGGTTGCGCCCGGCGGCGTGCAGCACGGCGGCGTGAAAGAACAGCACGTCGCCGGGTTGCAGGTCCACCTGGACCGCGCTGTCGATCCAGGGCCGGTTCGGCGGGTGCTCGCTGCGAAAGAATCGATCCGTATCGAAGGCCTCCGAATCGAACACGGCCCGGTGAGAAGCCGGGATCAGGCGCATGCCGCCGTTGTCGCGCGACTCGCAGTCCAGCGCCGTCCAGGCGTTGAGAAGTTCCGGACGATCGAACGACCAGTACCGGATGTCCTGGTGCCATCCGGTGGCGCTGGAATAATCGGGATGCTTGGTCATGATGCAGTTGTGGTGCGCTCGCACCACGCGTATTCTCCGGGTGCCGAGCAGTCCCCTCGCCCAGCGCGTCATTGCGCTGCAACAGGCCCAGTCGGCGAAAACCGGGTCGCGGCCCAGCGCATCCAGCAATCGACGCACGGTATGCCCGCCGGGCGCCTCGCGGCCCGAAGGCGCGCCCGGATAGGCCACGTCGGCCTCGTATTCCACAGGCGCGAGCGCGGCGGCAAGGTCACGTTCCACCGAAAGCCGCATCCGCTGCAGTTGTTCCGGTGGGCAAAGCCCGCCTGCGATGACGAAACCGTCACGCTCGAACGACGCTTGCGCGGCTGACATATCGGCAGTAATCTCGGGCATATCGGGTTCGTTCATGACTTTCCGGAGGCGCCGTGCGGCGCGGGCGGCCGGGGGCCGAAAATGAGCCTGTACGCTTGATCGAGAGACACTACACTACAGATAACGATTTTAGCATCCCGCACTATATGTCGATCCCGGTTCTCATCCTGATCGCGCTGCTGGTCCTCGTGGGCCTGTGGGCATTCATGCCCGCCCCGCTTGCAATGTGTTTCCGGGCGCTGGACCGGCGCGGCGGCCGGCTGAAATCCTGCCGCGTCGAAGCCGCCGGCATCGACTGGCACGTGCTCGAGGGCGGCCACGGCGAAACGCTGGTGCTGCTGCACGGGTTCAATGCAGACGCCGATCATTTCAACCGGGTCGCCCGCCACCTGACCGGGCACTTCCGGATTCTCGCGCCCGACCTGCCCGGCTTCGGCGAGACCCGCTGTCCCGACGCAGTCGACTACCGGATCGAGGCCCAGGCCGAGTCGGTGGTCAAGTGGATGGATCGGGTCGGCATCCAGCGCTGCTATCTCGGCGGCAGTTCCATGGGCGGCTACATTGCCTGCGCGATCGCCGCGCGCTACCCGGACCGCGTTCGGGCGCTCTGGCTGCTCGCGCCCGGCGGCGTGGAGGGCGTGGCGCATTCCCCGCTTTTCCAGGAGATCGCCGAGGAACGCCACAACCCGCTGGTCATCCGCGACCGGTCCGATTTTCGACGGCTCATCGATTTCTGTTTCGTCCACCCACCCTGGATTCCGTCCCCGCTGGCGCGCTTCCTGGCCGATCGGGCGGCGGCCCGGGCGGTCGATCACCAGCGCGCGTTCGACGCCATTCGCTTCGATTCCGCGCCGGCCGAGAAGCTGGCCCACGGCCTGGACGTGCCAGCATTGATCGTCTGGGGCAGGTCCGACCAGATCCTGAATCCCGCCGGCGCCCAGGTGCTTCACGGCTGCATGAACCGGGCAGAAACCCTGATGCTCCCGGATACCGGCCACCTGCCGATGCTGGAGAACCCACGCACGGTCGCCGAATGCTGGATCAGCTACACCGAACGACTGGCCAGGAGCGACGGCGAAGACCCCGCGCATCGGCCCTGATCGCAATTCCGGCCGAACCGGCCTTGAGCTACAATCGACGTCCAGTCACAGCGTTCAGGAAGGGCATGGCCTTATCGCGTATTCCACCGGCAGACCTGCGCTGGCGCGTCGACCCCGGCCGCCTGGTCGACGAGGAGGCCACGCGAACGGCGCATTCGGCGACGCTGGACCGACTGGTGAACTCGCTCAGCCAGGCAGTGGCCGACAACTCGCCGGCTCGCGGGCATATCTTCGTCCGGGGCCACGCCGCCAGCGACCGTGGCATGCTGCTGAAGTCAGGCCTGGAATCCATCCGGCCGCCCAGGCGCGAACTCCATGACTATTGCCTGGTGCACAATTTCGTCTATCCCGACCGCCCTCGCCTGTTGCGACTGCCGGCCGGCAGCGGCCGGAAACTGCGCGCCGCGCTGGGCGAGATAAACCGGTTCATTCGCGACCAGCTCGAATCCGCGCTGGAAGCCCGTCCGATCCGCAACCGCCTGCAGGCGCTCTCGGACCGTTCCGACGCCGAAATGCGTCGCCTGACCGGCCCACTGGAAAAGAAGCTCAAGCCGCACGGCCTGGTGCTGGTGCGCGAAGAGGTGGGGCAACTGGTCCGGCTGACGGTGCACGTGCAGCAGACCGGGCGGGTCATCACCCAGGACGACCTGGCCAACCTGGTCGCCAAGGGCCAGGTCAGCCCCGAGGAATTCGAGCAGATCCGGACCGTGATTCGCGACGCACAGCCGCAGATCCGCAAACTCACCGACGCAATCAACAAGACCTGGAATCACGCCCACCAGCTTCGCGGCCGCCTGCTGCGGGCCGAGACCCGGCGGCTGCTGGCCGACCTGGCGCAGCCGGTGCTGCGGCAGTTCGCCGACCCGGGCGTCAAGGAGCATATCGAGGCCATCATCGCTGACGTCCTCGAAAAGCGCGTCGACACCCCGACCGCGCACCTTGCGGATCCGGAACTGCTCTACAGCATCAACCTCGTCCACACCGCCATCGACGACGGACTGAACTTGGTTCACGAGCATGCGCCCACGCCGCGCAACCTGGGCGGCACGATAGACCCTTCATGGCTGGAGAACAGGCGCTCGGTGGCCTCTTTCCTGGGCGTTCGCGGCGGCAGTCTGCTGACCGCCAACGGTGGATTCCTGGTCATCGACGCCGAAGACCTTCTTGAAAACCCCCGCAGCATTTCGCTGCTGCGCAACGCGCTGACCAACGGCATGATCGGCATCGAGCCGCCACCGGACAACTCGTCGTCGCCGGCGATTTCGCTGCGGCCGGAGCCGATTCCGATTGACGCACGCCTGATCCTGTGTGGTACCCAGCGGCACTGGCAGCGGCTGCAGCAGGAGTATCCCGAATTCATCGGTCTGTTCGCCGCCCCGATCGACATTCCGGATTCGATACCGCGCGATGCCGCGGGCGTGACCTGGATTGCGGCAAGACTGCGTGACGCGGCCGAGCGCGTCCACTCCGCCCCGATCAGCGACGAGGCCATTGCTGCGCTGGTCGAACAGGCCGCCCGCATGGGCGGGCGCAACCGGCTGTCGACACGCATGGGTGATCTGCTCACCGTGCTGCGCACGGCCGCGGTGCTGGCCGGCGGCCCGGAAAGCGACCACGTGTCCGCCGTGCACGTGCACGAAGCGATCGACCGGATGCGCCCGCTTCGCCCGGTCAGCTCGAACCCGCGCTTCGAGACATCGGGATTTCCCGCCCGCCAGCACCAGCTGGGCCAGGTTCACGTATGCGGCCTCGAGCCCGACGGCGACCGCAATTACGGCCAGCTGATCCGGATCCAGGCCAGCCTGGCGCACGCGCCGGATACCCGCATCGCCTTCGAGGGTGCGGATCAGGCGCCGGGATCCGAAATCAGCATCAGAATCGAAAGCGCACTTGCCCACTCGATGCGCATGGACAAGTCGATCGGCCTGCACGCGCTCATAAGCTGCGGAAGCACATCCACCGGAACCGCGCCGCGGACCGGCGGCGCGCTGATCCTGGGGTCTGTCCTGGCGCTTGTCAGCCGCCTGTCCGACATCCCGTTGCGCCAGGACCTGGCGGTCATCGGCAGCCTGGACAGCGACTGTCGACTCACCCCGGTCGAGGGAATCAACGCCCGCATCGAGGACTGTTTCCAGATCGCGCAGCAGAGTCAGACCAGCGGCAGCCCGGGCGTCATCATCCCGACCATCCAGCGCGAGGAGCTGATGCTCCGGCCCGAATTGATCCAGGCCGTGCGCAACGACCTGTTCCAGGTCTATGCCGCCGGCAACCTCAGCCAGGTGCTGGAGATGCTCACCGGCGCCAGTCCCGGCCACTGGCGCGACGGCAAGTTCACCGCCGACAGCATGTTCGACCGGGCGCGCAAGCGCCTGACCGCCGCCTGAATGGTCTGCAGCCGAGGCGCGAGATCCGGCCCTCGATCAAAGCGCGCTCCCTCTTGTTGCATCCCGGAAAAACAGGGTATAATTGCGCGCTTGATCAGCGGTGATCGGGGCTTTTGCACAAAGCCCGCCTTCGGCAGCCTTGCGGCTGCTTGCATTCGAGGAGGGGGTTTTCTGGAAAAGCCCGGTCGCCAGACTTTACGCAATATCAGTTTGCCATCAATAGTTTGGAGTTGAGACAACATGTCTTTGAGTGCAGAACAGAAACAGCAGATTGTTTCGGAATACCAGCTCTCGAGCAGCGACACCGGGTCGCCGGAAGTGCAGATCGCGTTGCTGACCGCGCGCATCAAGCACCTGACCGGCCATTTCCAGGATCACAAGAAGGATCACCATTCCCGGAAGGGCCTGATTCGGCTGGTCAACCAGCGCCGCTCGCTGCTTGATTACGTCCGCAACAAGGACGTCCAGCGGTATCGCGACATCGTGCAGCGCCTCGGCCTGCGCAGATAATCGTCGACATTCGTCGGCCCTCGGTTCCATGATCTGACGAAGCACCGGTTGTTGCAGACAGCGACCGGTGCTTCGTCGTACCTGAATTTCCTCTTTGTGACTGGAGTTTTCAAGTGTTCAATAAAGTAAGCAAGTCCTTTCAGTACGGTGAGCACACCGTAACCCTGGAAACCGGCCACCTGGCCCGCCAGGCCACCGGCGCTGTGCTGGTGACCATGGGCGACACGGTGGTGCTGGTCACCGCGGTAGCGCGCCCCGAAGCCAAGCCCGGCCAGGCGTTCTTCCCGCTGACGATCAACTACCAGGAAAAATTCTATTCCGCCGGCAAGATTCCCGGCGGCTTCTTCAAGCGCGAAGGCCGACCGACCGAAAAGGAAACGCTGACCTCGCGCCTGATCGACCGCCCGCTGCGCCCGCTGTTCCCGCAGGGCTTCATGAACGAGATCCAGGTCATCGCCACCGTGATGAGCCTGAATCCGGAAGTCGATGGTGACATCCCGGCCATGATCGGCGCCTCGGCCGCCCTCGCGCTGTCCGGCGCCCCCTTCCAGGGCCCGATCGGCGGCGCGCGCGTCGGCTTCATCGACGGTGAGTACGTACTCAACCCGGTTGCCAGCCAGCTCGAGAATTCGCGCCTGAACCTGGTCGTTGCCGGTACCGAACACGCCGTGCTGATGGTCGAATCCGAAGCCGACCTGCTGACCGAAGACGAAATGCTCGGCGCGGTCACCTTCGGCCACGACCAGATGCAGACGGCAATCAAGGCGATCAAGGAGCTGGCAGACGAAGCCGGCAAGCCGAAGTGGGACTGGCAGGCGCCCGAAAAGCCGGCCGGCCTGGCCGAGAAAGTCGAGGAAGTCGCACTGGCAGGCCTGCAGCAGGCCTACACGCTGACCGACAAGACCCAGCGCCACGAGGCGATCTCGGAGGTCAAGAAGAAGCTGGTCGAGACCCTGGCGCCGGAAGGCGAGGAAAGCGAATTCAGCGCCGAAGACGTCAAGGCCGCCTTCTCCAAGCTCGAGAAGAACCTGGTCCGAGGGCAGATCATCGAAGGCAAGCCCCGCATCGACGGTCGCGACCTGACAACGGTTCGCCCGATCGACATCGAGGTCGGGACGCTCCCGCGCACTCACGGCTCGTCGATCTTCACCCGCGGCGAGACCCAGGCCATGGTCGTGGTCACGCTGGGCACCGGTCGCGACGCGCAGATCATCGACGCGATCGAGGGCGAGTACAAGGATCCGTTCATGCTGCACTACAACTTCCCGCCGTTCTGCGTCGGGGAGACCAGCTTCATGCTCGGCCCGAAACGGCGTGAAATCGGCCACGGCCGACTGGCCCGTCGAGGCGTCTCCGCGGTTCTGCCCAGCCAGGAAGACTTTCCGTACGTGATGCGCGTGGTCTCGGAAATCACCGAGTCCAACGGCTCCAGCTCGATGGCTTCGGTCTGCGGCACCTCGCTGGCGCTGATGGATGCCGGCGTACCGCTCAAGGCGCCGGTGGCCGGCATCGCGATGGGCCTGATCAAGGAAGGCGACAAGTTCGCCGTGCTGACCGACATCCTGGGCGACGAGGATCACCTCGGCGACATGGACTTCAAGGTCGCCGGCACCGCCGACGGCGTCAGCGCGCTGCAGATGGACATCAAGATCGACGGCATCACCCGCGAAATCATGCACGCCGCGCTCGAGCAGGCCCGCGCCGGCCGCACCCACATCCTGGGTGAAATGAACAAGGTGCTGGACAAGCCGCGCGGCGAGATGAGCGAGTACGCTCCGCGCCTGTTCACGATGCGCGTGCATCCGGACAAGATCCGCGAAGTGATCGGCAAGGGCGGCTCCACCATCCGCCAGATCACCGAAGCGACCGGCACCACGATCGACATCGCCGACGACGGCACGATCACCATCGCCTCGGCCAACAAGGACGCCGCCGACGAGGCGCGCCGCCAGATCGAGCAGATCACCGCCGACGTCGAGGTGGGCAAGATCTACGAGGGCACGGTTCAGAAGATCATGAACTTCGGCGCCTTCGTCCAGATCCTGCCGGGCAAGGACGGCCTGGTGCACATCTCGCAGATCTCCGACCAGCGCGTCGAGAACGTCACCGACGAACTGTCGGAAGGTCAGAAGGTGCGCGTCAAGGTGCTCGAAGTCGACAAGCAGGGCCGCATCCGGCTCAGCATGAAAGACCTCGACCAGCCGAGCTGATCTCCCCTCAACCGTTCCCGTCCGGGGCGCCCCGCGCCCCGGATTCGGCAGTGGCAGTGAAGACATGACCAAACCCATTCCCGTACCCATTTCGCCGGGCGAGTTGCTCGACAAGATTTCCATTCTCGAAATCAAGTCCGAGCGCATCGGCGACCCGAACAAGCGCGCCAACGTAGAGCGCGAACTCGATCTGCTGACCGGCCTCTGGCACGGCGAAGCCGCCGAGACCACCGAGGTCACAGCCGGTCGAACCGAACTCAAGACCCTCAACGAAAAGCTCTGGGACATCGAAGACGCGATCCGCGACTGCGAACGCGAAGGCGACTTCGGCCCGCGCTTCGTCGAACTGGCCCGAAGCGTCTACAAGACCAACGACCAGCGCGCCGCGGTCAAGCGCCGCATCAACGAAGCGCTGGGCTCGACCATCCTCGAAGAGAAAAGCTACAAGGAATACTGAAACGCGAGCGCGTTTCCGGTTTTTGGAAACCCATACCCGTGCCTCGATTCTTGCGCAAGCGGCCTCCCGGCCGCGAGCATGCCTTGACAAATCCGTAGTGCACAACCCCGATGCCGGATTCGGCGGGGCTCGCTCGCTTCGGTTCGACGCGTGGCGAGGCCCTCAGCGGGCAAGCCCCGCCGAATCCTCCCCTTTTGATCATGCGGCGCGCTTGATCAAGTTCGACAATACAGTTTCAAAACCGTTGGCCGAGCTAACGAGGCGCACCAGATCTACGGGGCCTCGCACGGCGAATCCGCCCTGGCAAAGGACTGCTGTGGGAGGCGCGCCTCGCGCCGATGGAACCATCTCGATGGTGGGGCGACTTCATCGGCGCGAGACGCGCCTCCCACAGAAAAGCCGAGGAAAACCGCGCGCGGCTTTCTTCGCAAGTGCGTGACTCGGCCTTTCGAACCTTTGCGGCAGTTCGATTCACCCCAGAACCGTTTCCAGGCGCTCGATGACGGCCGCCGGCTCGACCAGGTCCATCACGCCGGGCTTTTCGATGCGCTTGCCCCACTTGACCTGCTCGGGCTCGCGGTCGAGGTATTTGCGGCAGGCCTCGGGGAAGCGGTCCACGCAGTGCTCCAGGCTGCCCAGCGGTCCGGAGCGGCGCGACCAGGTGGACGCGTAAAGACCGACCACGGGCGTGCCCAGGGCTGCAGCGAAGTGGACCGGGCCGGAGTCCGGGGCGAGCAGGCAGGCGGCGCGCTCCAGCATCGCCAGCGACTGACCGAGCGTATCCTTTCCAATGAGGTTGACGGGCGCATGCCGCATTGCCGACTCGATCTCGGCGCCGACCCGCTTTTCCATTTCCGACGGCCCGCCGATCAGGATCACGGGCCGCTCCGTCTGTTCGATCACCCAGTCGGCGACTTCGGCGTAGCCGGCGACCGACCAATTTCGCGCGGCGTGGCTGGAACACGGACTGATCAGCACCGCCCTGCCCGGCTCGGGCTGGTGTTCGCGTGCGAACTCCCGGTCATCCTCGCGGATCGGCGGTGCCCTATCGATACCATGCGTGTCGGCGCCCAGCGTGCGCGCGAACGACAGCAGGGCTTCGGCCTGGTGCTGAAAGTTCGCGGCCGGAATCCGCTCGCTGATCACCAATCCGTGGCCCTCGCGGGCGCGGTCGGCATCGAATCCGATGCGCCGGTCGGCGCGGACCAGCAATGCAATCAGGTTCGCGCGCGTCGAGACCTGGGCGTGCAGCAGCACGTCGAAGCGACGTTGCAGATTCCGGCGAAGCTCGAGAAATGCGGTCATGCCTCCGCGCTTGTCGTAGACGACGAACTCGACGCCCGGCAGATCGCGCACCAGCCGATACTCGCCCTTGCCGATGATCCATGTCAGCCGGGCTTCGGGCCACCGACGCTGGATCGCGCGCACGGTTGATATACAGTGGCAGACGTCGCCCAGCGCAGACAGCCGTAGCAGGCAGATCGAGTTCGGCGCGCTCATTCCGGCGGGCATTGCACAGTGTGGGAAAATGGAGAGAAAATCGCGCAACCCGGGTGATTCATGATCCGGGCGTTGCGAGACGGCGCCAGGTCCTGCAGCTGGGACGTTTTGCGACCGAGCGGGCCGGAGGCGCACTTGCCAGTACGTCGAGGACACGCGACCCGCTTGCGGGTGCGTGTACCCGCAAATCGAACCACGCGGCCGCAGGCCGCGCGAGCTGGCCCAACAGGGCCTTCCAGGTTTTTGCATTTATCGGGGCCTGGGGTCGTCACAGCAGATTGGATCATGGATCAGCCGGGTTAACCATCATGGAAAGCATTCTACGGTCAGGCCCGGTCGAGATTCTGTTCGATTCCCGCCTGGATGCGAAACCCGAGGCCGGCTGGTTCGACCCCGACTGGTGGCGGGAACGAAAAGCGATCCTGGCCGAACTGGGCGGGCGCGGCCAGGCGCTGGCGGTGGCGTCGCCGCTTGGCGAAGCCGTCCTGCGCGTCTACCATCGCGGCGGCCTGGTGCGCCACCTGAGTACATCGAGCTACGTCTACACCGGCGCGGCCCGCACGCGCCCCTTCGTCGAGTGGCGGGTGAATCGCACGCTTCTCGATGCCGGGCTGCCGGTGCCCGAACCGCTGGCCGCGGCCTTCGAGCGTCGGGGGCCGTTCTACACGGGCGCCCTGCTCACCCGCCGAATCCCCGGTGCCGAGCCGCTGCCCGAGGCCGCCGAGCACATGGATTCGGCCGACTGGAACACGCTCGGCCGAATGCTCGGCCGGGCCGCCGGGGCAGGTCTGCGTCACCCGGATCTCAACGCCAACAATATCCTGATGGATGCGAGCGGCAAATTCTGGCTGCTGGATTTCGACCGCGCCTGGATCGCCGACAACGCCTTCGATCCCGGTCCGATGATCGGCCGCCTGCAACGCTCGATGCGCAAGCTGGGCATCGAGCACGACGAATCGGCGCTATGGGACGTCGTCAGGGACTGAAGCGACCCGCGTGCCGAACAGCACGTCGCAGATCGGCCAGGTGATGTTGAAGTTGCCTGTCTGCATGATCGACGGATCATGGTGCGAGAGATGCAGTTGCCGCATGCGCTCGACCCCGGGCAGGCGCATGATCCAGGAATCCTCGTCCTGGTGATAGGCGAAGTGAAGGATCTCGTAGCTTCCGTAGTAGCCGATCGCGGTCATCACGAACAGCCACGCGACGTTGGCCGAGAACAGCCACGTCAGCACCAGGCCGGCGGGCAATGCGAACGCGGTGGCGAAAAACACCATCAGCATGGGCGGGAACAGCACGGCGCGAAAGTCGTCGCTTGAGTCGAACTGCATCGCCCGGTGGGTGAAGAATCGATGGTGCTGCAGCGTATGGCGCTCGTAAATCATCCCGAGACCCGGGCGCCGGCGGTGCATCACGAAGCGGTGGCCGAGGTATTCGGCCAGGTTGGCGTAGAGGAAAGTCAGCGGCACGGCCAGCCACTCCAGCGGCTGAATGGCCTCGAGCCGCACTACGCCGATCACCAGCACGGCGGCGACGAAACCCAGAATCAGGGTGAAATGAAGCCGCCCCGAGTACCCTTCGGGGATCAGTTCCCGACGATATCGCTCGCGGTATTCGGCGGTTTTTGCGTCGATCATGGACCAAGCCTGCCACGAAGCCCGCGCCCGCACAAGAGCCCCGGCGCACCCGGGTGAACGCCCTGCATGGCCGGGAGCCATTACACTGTAGATTCGGAACGAGTGGACCGATCACGATGACTGAACGAAACGCATCCCGCCTGATGGTCGAATGCCTGGAAGCCGAGGGCGTGGACAAGATCTTCGCGGTGCCGGGCGAAGAAAACCTGGACCTGCTCGAAGCGCTGCGAGAGTCGTCGATCGAAGTCGTGATCACGCGCCACGAGCAGGGCGCCGGCTTCATGGCCGCCTGCCACGGCCGCCTGACCGGCAAGCCCGGCGTGTGTATGTCGACGCTGGGGCCCGGTGCGACCAACTTCGTGACCGCCGCAGCCTACGCCCAGCTCGGCGCCATGCCGATGGTGATGATTACCGGCCAGAAGCCGATCAAGACCTCCAAGCAGGGCCATTTCCAGATTCTCGACATCGTCGACCTGATGCGCCCGGTGACCCACTACACACGCCAGATCGTATCGGCGGCGACCATCCCTTCGAGAGTGCGCGAGGCGTTCCGCCAGGCCGAGGAAGAGCGACCCGGTGCCGCCCACCTGGAGCTTCCCGAGGACATTGCGCGCGAGCCTGCCGGGGACCTGAAGCCGCTGGCCGCCAGCCTCACCCGTCGCCCGGTGGCCGAGGAAAAGGCCATTGCGCGCGCAGTCGAGGCCATCCAGAGCGCCAGAAGCCCGTTGATGATGTGCGGCGCCGGGGCCAACCGCAAGCTCACCGCGAAGATGCTCCGGCAATTCATCAATTCGACCGGCATCCCGTTTTTCACCACCCAGATGGGCAAGGGCGTGGTGGGCGAACCCAACGACTGCTGGATGGGCACCGCGGCGCTTTCCGACGGCGATTACGTCCATCGGCTGATCGAGAAGTCCGACTGCATCATCAACGTCGGCCACGACGTGGTCGAGAAGCCGCCGTTCTTCATGCACGAAGGCAAGCGCACGGTCATCCACGTCAACTTCTTCACCGCCGAGGTCGACCCGGTCTATTTCCCGCAGATCGAGGTCACCGGCGACATCGCCAACGCCATATGGCAGTTCAGCGAGCGCATCCGGCCCCAGGACCACTGGGATTTTTCCTTTGCGAAAAAGGTGCGCAAGGCGTTGTTCGACGACCTGGATTCGGGCCGCGAACTCAACGATTTCCCGATTCACCCCAGGCGCCTGGTGCACGCCGTGCGCGACGCGCTGCCCGAGGACGGCATCGTGTCGCTGGATAACGGCCTGTACAAGGTCTGGTTCGCGCGCAACTACCGCGCGGTAAAGCCCAATACCCTGCTGCTGGACAACGCCCTGGCCACCATGGGCGCCGGGCTGCCGGTGGCCATGGGTGCGGCCATGCTGTATCCGAATCGCAAGGTGCTTGCCGTCTGTGGCGACGGCGGCTTCATGATGAATTCGCAGGAGCTCGAAACCGCGGTCAGGCTGGGGCTGAACCTGGTCGTGCTCGTCGTGCGCGACGATGCTTACGGCATGATCCGCTGGAAACAGGCCGACATGCAGCTGCCCGACTACGGCCTGCAGTTCGGCAACCCCGATTTCGTCAGGTATGCCGAAAGCTACGGCGCGCGCGGCCACCGCGCCGACAGCGTCGAATCGCTGGAGACCCTGCTGGCAAAAGCGCTGGATTCATCGGGCGTCGACCTGATCGACTGCCCGATCGACTACCGGGACAGCCAGCGGGTCCTGTTCGAGGAGATCCCGGCGGCGAGCGCGCGACTGGGCTAGAACGTTTTAGGTTTTAGGTTTTAGGTTTTAAGTGTTAGGTGTTGAGCCCGGCAGTCGATCTCTTGCCAAGGGAAGGCGCCTGACGCTTACAACCAACAACCAACAACCAACAACCAACAATCAACAATCAACAATCAACAACCAACAATCAACAACCTAACACCTAACACTTAAAACCTAAAACGCCCTACCCGCCCCCACAGCGGGTCGAAGCCTGTACGCACCGAAATCACCCGCTACCGAGAAGGACTCCCGTACCCCCCGCCGCCCGGCGTCTCGATGGTCAGTACCTGTCCGGCTTCGACCTCGATCGAGATCTTCGACGGCAGTTCTTCGCCGTCGAGCAGGTTGCGGCCGGGTTGTCCGTCCTCGCCGCCGGCCAGGCCCCAGGGGGCATTGACGCGCCGCTCGGTGATCAGCGTTGCCTGTGCCGGCTCCAGGAATTCGAATTCTCGCACCAGGCCGTCGCCCCCTGAACACCGTCCTTGCCCGCCGCTGCCGGACCGGTATTGATACCGAACGATGCGAAGCGGGAAATGCATCTCCAGCACTTCGGCCGGGGTGTTCAGCGTGTTGGTCATGTGGCTGTGCGCGGCATGCCGGCCGGGCGTGTCCGCGGTGGCGCCGCAGCCGCCGGCCATGGTCTCGTAGTAGCTCCAGCGCTTGCCGCCCAGGCCCAGGTTGTTCATAGTGCCCTGGCTGGCGGCCGGAATCCGCTCCGGCAGTGCCTCGGCCAGCGCCCGGAACACCACGTCGACGATGCGCTGGCTGGTCTCCACGTTGCCGGCCGCAGTCGCCGCCGGTGACCTGGCGTTGACCAGGCAGCCGGCCGGGGCACTCAGGTGCATGCATTCCAGCGCTCCGGCGCAGGTCGGGGTTTCGGCGGGCAGAAGACAGCGCAGCGCGTAGTAGACGGCCGCGGCGGTCACGCTCATCGGGCAGTTCAGGTTGCCCGCCACCTGGTCGTCGGTGCCGTCGAAATCAACCTCGATTCGTCCGGCCTGTACCCGAAGCGCGACGCGGATCGACGGCCCCGGGCCACCCGCGCCGTCGCAGTCCATCCGGTCGACAGCCTGCCAGCAGCCTTCGGGCAGGTCGGAAATGCTGGCCGAAGCCAGGCGCGCCGCATAGTCGTTGAGGGCCTGGGAAAACTCGGCCAGCCTTTCCCGCCCAAGTTCCTCGACCAGCGCACCGAAGGCCTTTTCGCCGAAGGCCGACGCCGCCACCTGGGCCTGGAAGTCGCCGGCCGAAAGATCGGGATTGCGCATCCGGCGACAGATCCCGTCCAGGGCGTCTTGGTCCAGGCTGCCGTCGCGATAAAGCCACTGCGGGCTGATCAGGACGCCCTCTTCTTCCAGCGATCGGCTCAGCGGCATGGAGCCGGGCGTCGCGCTGCCGATATCGGCGTGATGCGCCCGGTTGGCGACGAAACCGACGCAGTCGCCGGAATCGAATACCGGGGCGATCACGGTCACGTCGGGCAGGTGGGTGCCGCCGGCGTAAGGATCGTTGAGCATCAGTCGCGACCCGGGCCGCCACTCGTGCTTGTCGACCAGGTCGCGCATGGCCCAGGCCATGGACCCCAGGTGCACGGGAATATGGGTGGCCTGGCTCAGCAGCCGGCCATCGGCGCTGAACAGGGCACAGGAAAAATCGAGCCGGTCGCGGATGTTTGGGGAAAAGGCGCTGCGCCGGAGTACCGCGCCCATGGTTTCGCAAATCGCCGCCGCGCGGCTTTCGAAAATGCGCAATTCGATCAGGTCGAGCCCGGAATCGCCGGTCGCGGCGGCGTGCGGATCGGACTGGGGCATCTGGGAGGCGCTTTCCTCTTGAATACACGCGCTACGGTACCATGTCTGACTACAACCCTCATTCAAACCAGCCAAGGAGCACGCCAATGTCGTTTACGCTTCCCGATCTCCCCTATCCGAAAAATGCGCTCGAGCCGCATATTTCCGAGGAAACCCTCGAATACCACTACGGCAAGCATCACAAGACCTACGTCGACAAGCTCAACGGCCTTGTCGAGGGCACCGACGATGCCGACAAGTCCCTGGAGGAAATCATCCGGAGTGCGACCGGCGGGCTGTTCAACAACGCCGCACAGGTCTGGAACCACACCTTTTACTGGAACTGCATGAGCCCCAGCGGCGGCGGCGAGCCCGACGGCGCGCTGGCCGATGCGATCAATCGTGATTTCGGCTCGTTCGACAACTTCAAGCAGAAGTTCAACGACAGCGCCGTGGGCAACTTCGGTTCCGGCTGGACATGGCTGGTGCAGAACCGGGACGGTTCGCTGGCGCTGGTCAACACCGACGACGCCGAAACCCCGCTGACCGGGGACGCGACGCCGCTGCTGACCTGCGACGTCTGGGAACACGCCTACTACATCGACTACCGCAACGCCCGTCCGAAGTACCTGGAGGCGTTCTGGCACCTGGTGAACTGGGACTTCGTCGCCAAGCAGATGAAAAAATAGCCGAGAAGCTATTGCGCGGCTGTCTGGCGGCGTCCGGCGGTGCTCGAATTCCTCATGTACCAGCGTGTACACTCCGGATTCTGCGCTCCGGCGGCCACCGCCAGAAAGCCGCTCTTGACGCTTCTCAGCGATTTTTACCCACAAACGTATTGGTCCTGCCCGCGCACCGCGCGGGCTTTTCGTATCATAGGCGCATGACCGATTCCTACCTGATGAATACCTACGCCCGGATGCCGGTGGCTTTCGAGCGTGGCGAGGGTGCGTGGCTGTTCGACGAACACGGCACGCGCTACCTGGATGCCATCAGCGGCATCGCGGTCTGCAGCCTGGGCCATTCCGACCCGGTGCTGGCCGAGGCGATCTGCGACCAGGCGCGCACCCTCATTCATACCGCCAATCTCGGCCATATCCGGCTACAGGAGCGCCTGGCCGAGGCGCTGTGCGAGCTTTCCGGAATGGACCGTGCATTCATCACCAATACCGGCGCCGAGGCGGTCGAATGCGCTTTCAAGATCGCGCGCAAGCACGGTCATTCGCGAAACATCGAAACCCCCAGAATCCTGGTCGTCGAGGGGGCTTTCCACGGCCGCACGCTGGCTGCCATCAGCGCTTCGGCGCCGGGCAAGCTGCAGCTCGGGTTCACGCCGCTGGTCGACGGCTTCCACCGCGTGCCGTTCGGCGACGCCGATGCCGCCGCGCGCGCACTCGAAGCCGATTCGAGCATCGTCGCGGTCATGCTTGAACCCATTCAGGGCGAAGGCGGCGTTCGCATCCCGCCGGACGGTTATCTCACCGCGTTGCGCAAGGCCTGCGACAGGCACGGCGTCCTGCTGATGCTCGACGAAATACAGGCCGGCATGGGACGCACCGGACGCTGGTTCGCACACCAGCACGAAGCCGAAAGCCTGCCCGACGTCATCACGGTGGCCAAGGCGCTGGGCAACGGCGTCCCGGTGGCCGCCTGCGTGGCGCGCGGCGCCGCGGCCAACGTGCTGACGCCCGGCAGCCACGGCACCACCTTCGGCGGCAGCCCGCTGGCCTGCCGGGTGGCGCTCACAGTCATCGAGCGCATGCGCGAGCTGGATATCTGCGAGCGGGCCGAACGGCAGGGGCAGCGGCTGCGCGATCGACTGCGCGACAGACTCGAAGGCAGCAAGCGGGTCGTCGAAATCCGCGGACGCGGATTGATGATCGGGGTGGAACTGGTCGACGACGCGGCCGACGTCCGCCAATATGCGCTGGATGCCGGCGTGCTGGTCAACGTCACCCACGAGCGCGTGGTGCGCCTGCTGCCCCCGCTGATCATCAGCGACGAACAGGCGCGCAGGATCGCCGACACGGTAGCCGAGGCGATCGACGCCGGGGCTTGATTCGGGCTTGCGGTTTTGTAGCCCGGATAAGCGCGAAGCGCGCATCCGGGGCCGCAGGCCAATCGCTCTGATCCGCGTGCGCTCAGGTCGCGCCCAGCGCCGAATCCAGTTCGCGCAGAAGATCGGAGTCCAGCAGACCGTCGAGTCTCGGCAGCATCGATTTCAACGCCTCGGCATCCGGTGCACACAGCGTCGCATGCCCCACCTTGCGCCCCTCGCGCGCCGACTTGCCGTAGTCGTGCCAGTGCAGGTCCGGCAGTTCCAGCCACGGGCACGGGGCCGGCATACGGCCGATGAAGTTCACCATCACCGACGCGCCCCGGGCCTCGGTCGCGCCCAACGGCAGGCCGCATACGGCCCTCAGGTGATTCTCGAACTGCGAGCACACCGCGCCCTCGATCGTCCAGTGCGCCGAGTTGTGCACCCTCGGGGCGAACTCGTTGGCCAGCAGCCGATCGCCCACGGCAAACAGTTCCAGCGTCAGGCAACCGACATAGTCCAGGTCTTCGGCCAGCGTCCTGATCAGCCTCTCCGCGGCACGCTGACGGCTCTCGGCAACCGACAGCGAGGCGGCCAGGCGCAGGATGCCGTCGCGGTGCCAGGTGCGGCTGACCGGCCAGCAGCGCAGTTCTCCGTCGCCGGAACGCACCGCGGTGATCGAACACTCGTGGTCGAACGCCACCCATTGCTCGACGATCAGCGGGTATTCGCCCAGCTTCCGCCATGCCAGCTCGAGATCCTCGGCATCGCGCAGCACCATCTGGCCCTTGCCGTCGTATCCCATCCGGCGCGTCTTGACCACTGCCGGGAGTCCCAGCGCTTCGACCGCGGCCTGCAGATCGGTGCGCGAGTTCACCTCGGCATACCCAGGGGTTTCCATGCCCAGCCGGGTGAAGCGATCTTTCTCGGACAAACGATCCTGGGCCGCGGCGAGCGCCGCGGCCGACGGCCGAACCGCGACGCGATCGTCGATCACGGCCAGCGCATCGGCCGGCACGTTCTCGAAATCGCAGGTCACCCGGTCGCAGGCCGCAAGACAGTCCAGCGCATCGGGATCGGTGTAATCGGCGTGGATGAACCGACCCATGCCGGCCGCACAGGCATCGGCCTTGGGATCGACGATGGTGAAGTCCAGACCCAGCGGCGTACCGGCCTCGACCAGCATGCGCGCGAGCTGACCGCCCCCGAGGATGCCGACTTTCATGCCTGGCGCGGATCCTGGTGCATGTCCTGGCGTGGGTCGGGCTCGGCCAGCACCTGTTCGGTCTGGCGCGCGCGCCAGGCCCGGTAGCGCTCGGCCAGCTGGGGATCGGATATGCCCAGGATGGAGGCCGCCAGCAGGCCCGCGTTGGCGGCGCCGGAATCGCCGATCGCGAGCGTGGCCACCGGCACGCCGCGGGGCATCTGAACGATCGACAGCAGCGAATCGAGTCCGTTGAGCGCGCGGCTCTTGACCGGAACGCCCAGCACCGGCAGCTCGGTGGCCGCGGCAAGCATGCCCGGCAGGTGCGCCGCGCCGCCGGCGCCGGCAATGATCAGCGCCAGGCCGCGCTTGCTTGCCGAGCGGGCGTAGTCGAGCATCTTCTCCGGCGTGCGATGCGCGGAGACGACTTCGGTCTCGTAGGGAATCTCGAGCTCGTCGAGCACTTCTGCAGCCTTGCACATCGTCGGCCAGTCGCTTTTGGACCCCATGACGATGCCGACCCGTGGATTGCCCGGCATGAGCACAAACCTTGTCGATTACCAGGCAATCAATGGTAGCAGAACCGGTCGCGGGCACGTCTACCCGAACATTCCATGAAATTGCACGCGCCCTCGCTTGTCTATTGCCCGCAGGTGGAGTTTTACTCAGTCGGTCGTATTCCTGGATACGACGCTCCCTCGGAAAATTCCACCTGCGGGCAATATCCTGCGCGATCATCACGTGAATTCATGAAATGTTCGGGTTAGAATCTCACCCATGACGATTCCCGAATCCCTGCTCGACATCCTGTGCTGCCCGGTCAGCCACGAACCGCTCCGGCCGCTGGAAAAAGCGCGAGTCAAGAAGCTCAACGATGTCATCGGCCGCGGCGAGCTGCTGTTCGTAGACGGCAGCACGGTCGACAAGCCCATCTCCGAGGCGCTGGTCACCCGGGACGCCAAAGTCGTATACATCGTCGACGACGGCATCCCGGTCCTGCTGCCGGACCGCGGCATCGGCACCACGCAGCTCGAGAACTTCTGAGCATCGAAAGATTCCGGGAGTCCGTGGTCGGTGGTCGATAGAAGGTTGCAGCTTCCGGTTTCCGGAAAACCATCGCTTGCAGGGCAAGCTCCCACACCCGTAGTGAATTCAGGCGCCTGACGGAGGGCTCGTGACTCTTCTACGGGTGTGGGAGCCGGCCTTGCCGGCGAAAGATTTTTCCGATTTCCGACCTAGAGTACCTCGACATTCTCCCTGATCCAGTTGGCGCGTTTCGTGATCGCCGCCTTTTCGGCAGGCTCGAGCCTTTCGACGTTCCGATACATCATGCGCATCCGCGGGTTGCCGCCCAGCTTTTTTTCGTTGCGCATCAGGAAATCCCAATACAGCGCATTGAACGGGCAGGCGTCGTCGGCGGTTCGCTCGGCAACGTTGTACTTGCAGTTCGCGCAGTGGTCGCCCATCCGCTGGATGTACTTGCCGCTGGCCGCGTACGGCTTTGACGCCAGCAGCCCGCCGTCGCCGAACATCACCATGCCCAGCGTGTTCGGCAATTCCACCCATTCGTAGGCGTCGGCGTACACCGCGAGGTACCACTCGCAGACCTCCCGCGGGCGGACGCCCAGCAACAGGGCGAAATTTCCCGTCACCATCAGCCTCTGGATATGGTGGGCATAGGCATTGCGGCGCGTGTTGCCGATCGCGCGCTCCAGGCAGCGCATTCCGGTCTCGCCTGTCCAGTACCACGCCGGCAGGGGCTGGTCGCCGGCAAGATGATTGCCGTCGGCATAGTCCGGCATCTTCAACCAGTAGATGCCGCGAACGAACTCGCGCCAGCCGATGATCTGGCGTATGTAGCCTTCGGCTGCGTTCAGCGGCACTTCGCCGGAGCGCCAGGCGCCCTCCACCGCCTCGCAGACCTCGAGCGGATCCAGCAGGCCGATATTGAGGTAGGCCGACAGACGGCTGTGGAAACGGTAGTCCTCGTCGTCGGGGAGCGCGTCCTGGTAGTCGCCGAACCACGCCAGCCCGGTTCTGACGAAGTGCGCCAGTGCGCGCCTGGCCTGCGCGCGCGTCACGCCGAAGTCGAAACCGTCGAGCTCGCCGAAGCCGTCGATGCTCGACGACACCAGCGCGATCACCTCGCGCGTGATGTCGTCGGGCACGAAGCTCATGGGACTGGCGCTTTCCGGACTGCCCTTCCATTTCCTGCGATTGTCCGCGTCGAAATTCCACTGGCCGCCTTCGGGCTCGCCCTGCTGGTCCATCAGCAATCCCGTCCGCTTGCGCATCAGGCGGTAGAAGAACTCCATGCGCAGGCTCTTGCGACCCTCGGCCCAGTCGGCAAATTCACCCGGGGTCGAGACGAAGCGGTCGTCCTCGAGCATGCGCACCGGAATGCCCAGTGATTTCTCGAGCTTGTTGAACTCGTCGAAGACGCGCCATTCGCCGGGCCGGGTGACGACGACCTCGTCGATCGCGTGTCGCTGGCAGTGCGCTGCGACGGCGTCGGAAAACGACCTGATGGAAGCATCCGGATCGAAGCGGTGATAGTGAACGCAGTGGCCGGCCGCCTGCAGTTCCTCGGCGAAATGCCGCATGGCCGAAAAGATCAGCACGATCTTTTTGAGGTGATGGCGAACGTACCGCACCTCGTCGCAGAGCTCGGCCATAAGCACGTGGTCCTTGCCGCGCTCCATGGCCTTCAACGCGGAAAGACCCGGGCTCAGTTGATCGCCAGTGATAATCGTAAGCGTTGTCATTTGCATCACGCACAGCTTCGTATATTCGCCACTTTATGGGATCGGGTTCGATCAGAAATGAACCCGCTTTTTGACGCCGGTCAACTCTCCTGAGCGACCGGATGGATAGCATGTTAACCAGCAATGTCGGCCTATCAAGGAGCCACGCAAAATGAAAACCGTATTCACCCGTAATCTGCTTGCCGCCGCCGTCGTTTCGGTCGTGGCAGCCATGCCCGCAGTTGCCCAGGAAGCAGGCGACTGGCAACTCCGTTTCGGCCTGGGCTATGTCGCGCCCGACACCGGCAACGATGATCTTGTTTTTGCCGGAATGCCGCTGGATACGTTCAACATAGATGTCGACGGTCAACTCGGCGTCGTATTCGACCTGACCTACTTCCTGTCGCCGAACTGGGGCATCGAGTTGCTCGCATCGACGCCGTTCACTCACGATATCGACGGCGCCGGCGCGCTGGCGCCGCTGGGCAAGATCGGCGAAACCAAGCACCTGCCGCCGACCCTGAGCCTGCAGTATCACTTCAGCCCGGGCCAGAAGTTCCGTCCCTATGTCGGTGCCGGCCTCAACTACACGCTGTTCTTCGATGACGCGACGAACCCCGGCCTGCACGACGGCGTCGTTGCCACGGCCAACGGCGCGCTGGGCACCAGCTTCTCGGGCGGCAGCACGAACCTGAGCATCGACGAATCGTTCGGCGCCGCGTTCCAGGCCGGCCTGGATGTCGACCTCAATGAAAAATGGTTCTGGAACATCAACGTACGCTACATCATGATCGATGTGGACGCCAGCCTGAGGACTTCCACTTTCGATCCTGCCGGGAACGAACAGTTGTTCTTCAGCCGGCTCGAAACCGAGATCGACCCGTTCGTGTACAGCACCCAGATCGGTTTCAGGTTCTAGCCGACCGACGGTATCCTGTAAAACTCTCCAACAGCTTCGGCCGGGGTTCGCCCCGGCCTTTTTTATGGGCCGCACCAACAAGGGCGCCTATTTGAATCCCGGCTCGTGCCCCGACTTGCATCCGGCGTTATCATTGCAACGATGGGACCTTCGACCAACTATTACATTCACCGCGAGCGATTTCCGCTGTATCGCGGATCGAGCCTCCCGGGCGTCCAACTGGCCTGGGAAAGCTGGGGCACGCTCAACGCGGACAAGTCAAACGCGGTGCTGCTGTTCACGGGGTTGTCGCCCGGCGCACACGCCGCATCGTCCGTGCGCGATCCGGAGCCCGGCTGGTGGGAAGCCATGGTGGGACCCGGCAAGCCCATCGACACCGACCGGCACTTCGTCCTGTGCGTCAACTCGCTGGGATCCTGCAAGGGCTCGACCGGCCCGGCCAGCATCAATCCGGCGACCGGTCAGCCGTGGCGGCTGAAGTTTCCCGAGCTGACGATCGACGACGTCGCACGCGCCACCCAGCTTGTCGTGGAGCATCTGGAAATTGAGCACCTGCACGCCGTCGTCGGGCCTTCCATGGGCGGACTGACGGCGCTGGCCTGGATAAAGCATTTTCCCAATTCCACCGATCGACTTGCGCTGATCTCCACGGCGTGCTCGGCCACGCCGTTCGCCATCGCCATCCGCTCGCTGCAGCGCGAGGCCATCGTCACCGACAGGAACTTCCGCGACGGCACCTATACCGAAGACGACTGGCCGGAAGTCGGCATGCGGATCGCACGCAAGCTGGGCATGATCTCCTACCGCTCGGCGTCCGAATGGCAGGAACGTTTCGGCAGAAAGCACCAGGACTATTTTCCGGCCACGCTGTTCGGCATGCGTTTCGAGGTCGAATCCTATCTCGAGACCCATGCGCGGAAATTCGTCGGCCAGTTCGACCCGTGCTGCTACCTGTACCTGTCGCGCGCAATGGACGTGTTCGACGCCTGCGACTCGGATGCCGGACTGCGCGCCCTGTTCCGCCGCAGTTTCTCCGGCAATGCGCTGGTCATCGGCGTCGAATCCGACATCCTGTTTCCGCTCTGGCAGCAGCAGGAACTGGCCGCGTCTCTGGAAGCCGTCGAGGCAGACGTGACCTACGAGGCGCTGCCCTCCAGCCAGGGGCACGATGCATTTCTGGTAGACTTCGAGCGATTCGGCCCGCCGATTGCGAAATGGCTGAAATGAACTCGCGGAGACTGCAATGACCCTGGAATTCGAAGGCAAACAGGAGCTGATCCGGCGCATCGACGCCGTGGTCGACGGCGACTGCGCCAAGAAGACCACGCAATGCGTACGCGACGTGCTGTGCGCGATGATGGACGAACACAAGCTCGACCTGCCCGAATGCGTCTATGACTGCCCCGGCGACCACTACGCCAGGCGCCTGATCCACAAGGACCAGGCTCGCGGCTACACCATCATGGCGATGACCTGGGGGCCCGGACAGGGCACGCCGGTGCACGACCATTCCGGCATGTGGTGCGTCGAGGCCGTCTGGAACGGGCAGATCGAAGTCACCCAGTACGAACTGACCGAAGTCCAGGGCGACCGCTACAAGCTCGAGCCACGTACCACGATGCGCGCCGGGATCGGCAGCGCCGGAAGCCTGATTCCGCCGCACGAGCACCATACGATCCGCAATCCGCGCGCGAACGAATCGGCGGTCACGATCCACATCTACAGCGGGGAAATGAACAGCTGCGCCCTGTTTCGCCCGATTTCGGACGACTGGCACATCAAGGAACGCTGCGAACTGCAGCTCGATGCCGCCTGAATCAAGCCCCGAGCTTTACAGCGGCTCGGCGACAGGCGAAAATGCCCCCACAGCTTGATCCACTCCTGCCGGGGTGGCGGAACTGGTAGACGCGCCGGACTCAAAATCCGGTTCTGGAAACAGAGTGCGGGTTCGATTCCCGCCCCCGGCACCATAATAAAAACAGTTACTTAGAGCGCGCGAAGTCACCTCGCTCTAGGCTCTCCAAAATCTCGTGTAGGCACTATGTAGGCAGTAGCGCAAGATCTGAGGCGGGCCTATGTAGGAAAATTCCTACTCCTTCCCGCCGAATTTCCTACCGAGTTCCGGGAAGTTTGCCTATAGCCCGGAGAGTCGCCCGACGCGAGAATGACTGCGCATGCTCGGCAAGTCAGGCGCAAGCCGACGGAGAGCACGCCAGCCGGGTTCGTCCAGGTGTCCAGGTGTTGCCATCGCGGCCCGTGAACCGACGCAGACCGGCACAGGGCAGCCCATGGAGCGGCTCCGTCGCTTCGATCGGGCACATCCGCAGCAGTGGCACGTTTCCTGATTTTCGGCGTCGTTTCACAGATTTGAGGCTCAGGACGAAATCGCCTAGGCTTGACCATAGAACCGAGGGCACTGGGCAGCTGCCCGCATCGTTATTCGTAGGGACGTATTTCTGCAGATTTGACGAGAATCAATTGACAAAGCACTTATGCTCAGTATGTTTTGCACGGGTGATGGCCAAAACCATTCAATGGCAGTGGCATAAGCCGAAAAATGGGCAGCTGAAAAATATGCAAAAAACTAGGATGAACCCATTATGTGGCGGCCTTCTAAAAAACCAAGGCGGCAATGCTGAAAAAGCTCTTTCTGTACTGCAATTATGACTGCAGCGTGGCCTCTACCAACGTAAACGCATAAATCACCGGCAATCACCGGCAACCTCGGTCCGGTCTACGCAAACGTTGCGCGGGCTGATTAAACTTGTAAGGAACGCCCGATGTCTCGAAACCTCTTGATATTGATCGCCTTGCTCCTAAGCGGCTGCGGCCCTTCTGAACGGGAAATAGACGATATTGCATCTGTTACGTGCAATATTATTAGCGAATCTAACGCCTTTCAATCCTCGTATAGAATAAAGGAGCTGAATGCAGCGAGGCAAGCGATTGGCGCTGTTCCATTTCTCGGCTCTGACGATGATATACGGGTAGCTTTAAGTTACGGGCTTTGTAAGGAGCTTGTGAAGAACGAAAAACATTACTCAGAGAAACTTGATGCCATCCTGCGGGAGGAATCAGAAAATAAAGCGCGAGAGCTGGCAAAATTAAGGGAGGCGGAGAGGGAACAAAGGGAGTGGCAAAGGAAGGTGGACAAAAAGAACGCGAGCATTCGTGCGGCAACAGAACAAATGCTTCGCGCCGCAGAGGATCGCCAGGTGAGGGAGATGATTGCTTCAAGGAATAAGTTTGCGTCCGTCGACGACCGCAATTCTATCCCGCCATACGAGCAGGACTCCTTCGGCCCGGATACTCTGAGCTTCAGAATCTTCTTTTCTGATGACGTGAATACAAAAACGGGGGAGGGGAGCGGCCCTACGTTTGATGGGGAGCGTATCGTTAAGGTCAAGATTCTAGATCAAGTTGTCGAGGGGCGGATGACCTGCATGATCGAAGTTCTTTGCGTGATTGGAATAAAAAAGGATTTTCCGCAGGACTTCCATGAAAAGCTAATGCCTTTTGTTGAGGAAGGCGATTTGTCAAATGAAGCCTATGCACTCGTCGAGCAGCTCGATACTGATCCAGCCAAAGAACGCCTTTACCAAGCGTTCTTAGAGGCGGGGATCGAGAAAGTGCTCATAGCTAAACAGACCCCCCCTTCCATTGAATTGGTCCTCAGATTCGTAGATTGTCCGCCCGACGAATATTACGGCAAAAAGCTCGGCGTCACTGTGCTTGGTTTGTCGATGCGGGGCAGTCTTTCCAAGTCTTACATGGACGGACCCGAAAAACCAAGCTGCAGCATAACGGTCAAGAGGAATGCACCACCATCTTTCTTCGAGCAGCTCAATGCTGTGACTATTAATCCCTTGTTCTCTGATCCCTATATACGTAAGGGCAACTACGACCTCGAAACAATTGAATGACCGGGATCGCTAAAGTACAACTTAACTGCTGGTGTTCGGCGGCCGGGGAATATGACGTCCTCGCCGCGCTGAACGAATGACCACGAGGTCAGCTCGCCTATCGTCTTGCGGTCGATGTTCGGCTGAAGGTTGAAGTCGAACACCTCCAATATGCGTCGCCGAGAGGCGGGTCTGGCACTCTGTCGCCGGGGCTTTGGACAGGAAATTCGGGCAGTACTCACACACGTGGAAACCTTTCGAAACCGGTCCTGGGACTCGATCCACCTATCTATCGGTGGAGCGTTGAAGCCGGGCGGCATCGGAAAACTCCGACACCAAACTTCCGATAGCCGTACGCTGATTCTGGTATTTGTCCGATTGTCCGCGATCTTGGGCGTAGGCACACTGACGATGCGCTCTCGGGAAGTCCGGGCACGTTGCCGACGAAGACCACGCCAGCCGGGTTCGTCCAGGTGTTGCCATCGCGGCCCGTGAACCGACGCAGATTGGCAACAGACCCGCCACGTGCAGGCCATTTCTTGTTCAAAGGTCTTAGATTTGATCAAAATCAAGAAGCCATAAGCACTAGCAATCCCAAACCGTCTCGACACCCCAAAAAGTTTTAGGCTCTTCACTGAATCGTGTGGGTAGCGTTCATTTCCGCACCGCCGCCGGGTAGAGATCGAGACCGCCCAAGTGGAAGTA